>ENA-OQBL01000465-OQBL01000465.1-human-gut-metagenome-genome-assembly--contig:-NODE-465-length-21406-cov-7.357395_pt1 | contig 21406 bp, 15 predicted proteins | sample MGYA00242747_ERZ504553 | MGnify/ENA primary metagenome ERZ504553 (study PRJEB26092, sample SAMD00036240) | human gut metagenome | host: Homo sapiens | study: EMG produced TPA metagenomics assembly of...
AACACTTGGATTTTTGGGGAAGGAGGATGGAGGCATGTACAGATACAGAAAAGAGGTATCGAATTGGTGAAAAAAGCGAATGGCATGAATACCACTGCCGCCAGGAGCGGCGCACAGTCTGCCGTCTGTCCGTTCTGTGTGCCCTGTGCTGTTCCTGTCCCTTGTGGGGGCAATGGGGATCATGCAAAGCCGGCCAATAAACGCCACGGGAATGTACGGCACAATTCTGCTGCATGAGGGCGCAGGCGGCTATGTGTTGGTGGCTGTCATTTCCTTTACTGTGGCAGTTGTGATTACCGCATTATGTATCAAATTCAGAAAAAGAGAACAAAAGAGTCAAGACGCAGAAGATCATGTATAAAGAAAGGAGAGGTGAACGTATGAAGAAAAAGTTATTAGCCGGGATTCTGGCGCTTGCACTGTGTTCCACCAATATGCCCCCCCAGACCATATTTGCGGGGGAATTTACTTCAGGAAATCCGGATGTAGTGTCTGAGGAAGATACTCCAGAGATTTTTACCAATGAGGAGCAGGAAGCAGCAGGAGAGACAAATGAGGACTTGTTTGTATTCAGTTCGGAGGAGGCTCCTGAATTTAACGATACCCCCGATGAGGCAATGGCTGCTGCGGAAAATGCACAAAATGGAGTAATTGATTTAACTGAGGATGCTAATGTTACGGACGGAGTTTATACCATAAATATAGCAGAAGATTACAAATTCACATGCAAGAAAAGTCCGGAAACGTCAAATAGAATTGTGGTTGATGGAACGAATACTTCAGAGCAAGACAACATCAACATTTATCTTGATAACGTAAATATCAAAACATCTGCTGGTTCGGCACTGCAAATAAATAATAATGTTAAAGCTACAGTTACTATCTATTTAACAGGCATAAATAACCTTACAACAACTAATCAAAGCTCTGCTGGTTTACAGAAAGATAACGAAGCTCAGCTTATAATAACCAATGCTCCAGACACTACTACAGGAATCTTAAAAGCTAGTAGTGATGGGATTGGGTATGGTGCCGGAATTGGTAGCGGCAATTACGGATCTTGCAAGAATATTACCATTAATAGTGGTTTTGTAGATGCTAAATCTAAGTTTGGTGCCGGAATCGGTGGCGGCCATCGCGGATCTTGCGATAATATTACCATTAATAGTGGTTCCGTAAATGCTAAATCTACGCATGGTGCCGGAATTGGTGGCGGCCATCACGGATCTTGCAATAATATTACCATTAAAAGTGGTTCCGTAAATGCTAAATCTATGCATGGTGCCGGAATTGGTAGCGGCAATTACGGATCTTGCAATAATATTACTATTAATAGTGGTTCTGTAACTGCTAGTTCCACGAGTGGTGCCGGAATTGGTGGCGGTCTTTACGGATCTTGCAAGAATATTACCATTAGTGGCGGTTCTGTAAATGCACAAGTTGGTTGCACTCCTCACCAGAATTTGGATAGCTCTGGTAGCTACGATCCCAAAAGCCCTGAAGTGTATCTCTGCGTTATTCCTAATACAGAAACTAAATCAGTAGCTATAGATAATAAAGACTGGGAACCATTTAATCATATAGCGGTTGAACCTACGAATAAAAATCTATATGCATGGCTAACCGGAGAAGATCATCTTATAACTGTTGGAAAAGAGACTAAAAGTTATATTTTTAATTCAAATTCAGGGACATTTAGTGAAGGTAAACGTGATGTTACCAGTGATATTTTTGAATTTAACGGTTCTGAGTTTACTTATGATGGAAACACACACTCTCCTAACATCACTACGAAGAACAACATTAAAGGTGTAGGAAACTTCAGTGTAAAATATTTCAAGGAAAATGATCCGACAAACGAGATAACCGTGCCTAAAGATGTTGGTACTTATATTGTAAAGATTACTGCTGTAGAAGAGGGCGATTTTTACAATGCATATTCTGGTTATTTAACAAACGACAATTGGAAATTTGCTATTAATCTTACCCCTACAATTACTACATATACAGATGAGTATGATGGAAATCCTCATCCAGTTATCAGTATTGAAGAAAGTACAATTCCACCAAATAGTATTATTAAATACAGTGTTGATAATGGACAAACATGGTATATTTTGAATTCTAACGATAATATTCCTACTGTAAGTACGGTAAGGGAAGCAGAAAATACTAAAATTTTTATACGGATATCCAATTTCAATTCCAATTCCAATGATGATACCTGGACTTCAAAAGAATATCAAGCAATCATCAAGCGAGCAACCTCAACACCAAATTTTCCATCAATAGACACAATCTCCGTTCCATGGTCCTGTAAGAAAGTAAAAGATATTGATCCTAATTCTCTTCCTCAAAACTGGAAGTGGCAGGCAAACGATGCAGATAATGATTTACAGGTTGGAAATAATTCTGCTACCGCAATTTATAATGGCAGTGATAAGGGAAATTACGAAAAAGAAACTTTCACTTACACAATCATCAGAAATGAATGTGAACACAAAAATACCGTGGGACGCTACTACTCCTCTCCATCCTGTACTTCAAACGGTTACAGCGGAGATACCTATTGTAACGACTGCAAGAGAACCATTTATTACGGCTCCACGATTCCTGCATACGGCCATGATTATGACAACGGCGTTATCACTACAGAACCAACTGCAGAAACTGACGGAATCATAACTTACACCTGTAAGCGCTGCAAACATCAGGATACAAAACCCCTAGGTAAACTTGGTGACGGGGAACCTTATATTGAGGGAAGTTTCCAGAAGAAAGGCTGGGATGCTGTCAATGATCTGATCAGGGCTTCCAAAGAAAAAGATACCGTTTCCATTACCCTGAATGGTGCCAAGGTACTTCCTGCCACTGTTTTATCCGGGATAAAAGGAAAAGATATTTTCCCTGAATCTTGATATGGAGAATGGTTTCATCTGGAAGATTAACGGTACTTCCATTACAGCAGAAACACCTGCAGATACCGATCTTTCTGTTACAAACACAGCAGAATATATCCCGGCAGCGTTATACAGCCTGATCTCCACAAACCAGAATGATTTCGGTTTCCATCTTGGAAGAAGCGGAGCTTTCGATTTCCCGGCTGTGCTTTCCATAAAGACAGATGCTTCCTGTGCAGGACTTATGGCAAATCTGTTCTGGTATGATGTTGAGAATGGGGTTCTGCAGTGTATCCAGACTGTAACTGTAGGCGGTGCATTTGAGCGCAGTATTCCATATGCTGACTTTACCCTTTCCAAAGGACAGGATTATTTCATGGCATTTGGTACAGAATCTCTCAATGGCAGAGTCATTCACACAGACGGAAGTATCACAGATGAAAACGGCGTATACCTGCGACCTGCAGACACAAAGATTTCCAGCCACTCCATTGACAGAAACAAGCTTACTGTCAAACTTTCCAAAGGATGTGCAGGTGCTCAGGGTTATGACTTCGTGATCAGTAAAAAATCAGATATGCTCAAAACCGGAAAGTTCAGCAAAACAGTTTCCTCAACCGGCAAGCCACAGGCATCTTTCAGATATCTTTCAAAAGGTACCTGGTATGTGGCAGCCCGAAGCTGGGCTCTGGATGCACAGGGCAATAAGGTCTATGGTTCCTGGACAAAGATTAAGAAGATTAAGATCACTGTTGTCACACCACAGCAGCCAAAGATCAGGGATATTACTGTAAAAGGAAACACTGTGACTATTACTTACACAAAATGCAAAAATGCCACAGGTTATGAGATCCTGCTTGGAACCAAATACAAGACTTCCGCAGGTGAGAAATATCCGGTTAAGAAATATGTGAAACGTACAGAAGGCAAAAATACCGTAACTGTAACCTTTACAAACGTAAAGAAAGGCACCTGGTATGTGACAGTACGTTCCTGGAATAAGACCTCCAAGGATAAATCCAGAGTTTACAGTCCATACTCCACAATGCAGAAATTCAAGACCAAGAAATAGCTTCTGTTTCTTACAAATATTTCTACTGTAAAGATACTTAAAGAATAACACGTCATTTATAAAATAATATTAAGGAGGACGCATGAAAAATTAAAAAAAACACTAAGCATATTCCTGGCCATTGCCTTGATTTTGTCATCGGCCATATCCTTTGATTCATCATCAGTAAGAGCGGCGACTCCAAAGCTTAGCAAAACTGTGATTTCATTGTTTTCAGGAAAAAGCACCACTTTAAAAGTATCAGGTATGGACAAAGCTGTAAAATGGTCTTCATCTGATAAAAATATTGCATCTGTTTCCAAAAAAGGTAAAGTCACAGGCAAAAATGCCGGAAAAGCTATCATCACTGCAACAATAGGGAAACAAACTTTGCAATGCAGGGTTACTGTTAAGGCAATATTGAGCATGACAAAAGTAACTCTTGCCAAAAATGATTTCATTAATTTATCTTTAAAGGGCGCTTCTATTAAGAGTATTTCCAGTGACAAGCCTTCAACTGTTTTTGTTTTTAAAGATAAAACGATACAAGGTATAAAGAAAGGAAAGGCAACAATTACAGTGGTAGATACAGCTGGCAGAGAATATTTCTGTACAATTAAAGTCGAACAACCTTTCCTGAATGAAAAATCTATCACACTAGAGGAAGGTCAGTATTACCCCTTAAGATTAAATGGTAATACTCAGAAGATATCCTGGATTTCCAAAAATGAAAAAGTTGCTCTTGTTACTTCACGCGGATTCGTTATTGCCCGTTCCAAAGGAAAGACATCCATTTACGCAAGAGTTGGAACACGGTATTTTAAATGTGAGGTTAAAGTACTGGCGAAAAAAAAGCCAAAAGTAACTCCAACAGCTACGCCCACACCAACAGTGACTCCAGAGCCGACAGCTACGCCTACACCGGAACCAACGGCAACTCCGATTCCGACAGCAACTCCGATTCCCTGGTATCCGTCCTATCCGGATCCAGAACCAACAGATCCGCAGCCTCCACAAATCGACACGGATGTCCCGATCGATACTGATCACTCAAATGACAATAATGTCCCAATCGACACTGATCACTCAAATGACAATAATGTCCCGATCGATAGCGATACCGATTCCGGCAGCCATCTTTTGTTCTGACTCTATTATCTACAAAAGAAATAAAAAATATTAAAATATTAGGAAATCATAGGATTATAATATTTAACACTAAAAACCGGATTGAGTTTATTCTGCTCAATCCGGTTTTGACCTATTCCCTTTCTCTATAAAAGTTTAACTTCTTACAGATATTTCTACTGTAAAGATAATGCAAAACAGCCTTGCGGGCAAATGAAACAGTTGACAGCTGAAAAAAGCCAATGATAAGATAAATGCACTCAAATTATAACAGAACAGGCTTACAGTCAGAAAAGGATCAGAATTTCAGTTCTGATTATTTTTTTGTATTTATTCCATTGACAAGGAATGTTTAGGCTTGAAAAAAATTAAAATTTCAGTTATAATACGAACAAACGTTTGCGACGTAAAAATTTATTTCCTGAATTTGCAGTAAGCAATCTGGTTGATGTTGATATATAGAAAGAAGGAAATGTAACAGACATGGCAAAGAAAAACACCTATGATGCAGGGAGCATCTCTGTCCTGGAAGGCCTGGAGGCGGTTCGTAAGCGCCCGGGAATGTACATCGGAAGTGTTTCACGAAAAGGATTAAATCATCTCATTTATGAGATCGTAGATAACGCAGTAGATGAACATCTGGCAGGATACTGCAGTCTGATCCATGTGATTCTGGAGAAGGATGGTTCCTGTACGGTTACGGATAATGGAAGAGGAATCCCGGTAGATATGCATGAGAAAGGAGTGTCGGCAGAGAGACTTGTATTTACAACTCTTCATGCAGGCGGTAAATTTGATAATTCTGCCTATAAGACCAGCGGAGGACTTCATGGAGTAGGCTCTTCGGTTGTGAATGCCCTGTCTACATATCTGGACATTAAGATCAGTCGTGACGGATATGTGCATCATGATCACTATGAACGGGGAATCCCGACCATTGAACTTGAGGAAGGGCTGCTGCCGAAGCTGGGTAAGACCAGACAGACCGGAACCAGTATCAATTTCCTGCCGGATCCGGAGAATTTTTGAAAAGACAAGATTTTCTGCAACAGAAGTAAAGAGCAGACTTCATGAGACTGCATATCTGAATCCGGAACTGACCATTCATTTTGAGGATAAAAGAGGTGCAGAGGTCGAGGATATTACCTATCATGAGCCGGACGGTATCATTGGATTTATCAAGGATCTGAACCACAGTGCGGAAGTCCTGCATGATCCGGTTTACCTGAAAGGGGAAGCAGACGGCATTCAGGTAGAGGTGGCATTCCAGTTTACCAATGAATTTCGTGAGAATGTACTGGGCTTCTGTAATAACATTTACAATGCAGAGGGCGGTACTCATCTGACTGGATTTAAGACTACATTTACCACAGTCATGAATACTTATGCGAGAGAGATTGGCGTTCTTAAAGACAAGGATCCGAACTTCACAGGTGCAGATATCCGTAACGGAATGACAGCGGTTGTTTCCATCAAGCATCCGGAACCGCGTTTCGAGGGGCAGACCAAGACAAAGCTGGATAATCAGGATGCATCACGCGCAACCGGAAAGGTTGTAGGAGAGCAGATGGTACTCTATTTTGACAGAAATCTGGAGACTCTTAAGACAATCCTTTCCTGCGCGGAGAAAGCTGCCAAAATCCGCAAGACAGAGGAGAGAGCCAAGACCAATCTTCTGACAAAGCAGAAATATTCCTTTGACTCTAACGGAAAGCTGGCAAACTGTGAGAAAAAGGATCCGTCCCAGTGTGAGATCTTTATCGTAGAGGGAGATTCTGCGGGAGGTTCCGCAAAGACTGCCCGTAACCGTAATTATCAGGCAATCCTTCCTATCAGAGGCAAGATCTTGAATGTGGAGAAAGCAACCATTGATAAAGTGCTTGCCAATGCGGAGATCAAGACCATGATCAATGCATTTGGATGTGGATTCTCCGAAGGATACGGAAATGACTTTGATATTACGAAGCTTCGTTACGACAAGATTGTGATCATGGCTGATGCCGATGTGGATGGGGCGCATATTTCCACACTGCTCCTGACTTTATTCTATCGTTTCATGCCGGATCTGATCACTGAGGGACATGTGTATATTGCCATGCCGCCATTATATAAAGTCATGCCTAAGAAGGGGCAGGAGGAATACCTGTACGATGATAAGGCACTGGAGAGATACAGACGTGCCCATAAGCCGGGAAGCTTTACTCTTCAGAGATATAAAGGTCTGGGCGAGATGGATGCGGAGCAGCTCTGGGAGACGACTCTGAATCCGGAGACAAGAATGATGAAGCGGGTGGAGATTGAGGATGCGAGACTTGCATCAAGTGTGACAGAGATTCTGATGGGAAGCGATGTCCCGCCGAGAAAGAAATTTATCTATGAGCATGCACAGGATGCAGAGCTGGATATCTGATTTCGCCGGAGTGTTATGTGGAAATTAAGACAGATACATGGATATGTGTCTGAGATGGAGGAAAGAGATTAAATGGAAACAAAACAGGAGAATGTGATTCCCACCGACTATGCGGAGGTCATGCAGAAATCCTATATAGATTATGCCATGAGTGTTATTATCTCCAGAGCCCTGCCGGATGTGCGTGACGGATTGAAGCCTGTACAGAGAAGAACCCTGTATGATATGTATGAACTGGGTATCCGTTATGACAGACCATACAGAAAATGTGCCCGTATCGTAGGTGATACCATGGGTAAATATCACCCCCATGGTGACAGTTCGATCTACGAAGCACTTGTGGTAATGGCTCAGGATTTTAAGAAAGGCAAAACACTGGTCGACGGACATGGAAACTTCGGTTCCATCGAGGGCGACGGTGCAGCTGCCATGCGATATACAGAAGCCAGACTGGAGAAACTGACACAGGATGTCTTCCTCGAAGATCTGGATAAGAATGTAGTAGATTTTATGCCGAACTTTGACGAGACAGAGAAGGAACCGGTGGTACTTCCTGTCAGAATCCCGAATCTGCTGGTAAACGGAGCAGACGGTATTGCGGTCGGTATGGCAACCAGTATTCCACCGCACAATCTGGGTGAAGTGGTAGATGCTGTAAAAGCATATATGAAGAATAACGACATCAGTGTCAAAGGGCTGATGCGCTATCTCAAGGGACCGGATTTCCCGACAGGTGGTCTGGTAGTAAATAAAGATGACCTGCTCAGGATTTACGAGACAGGAACAGGGAAGCTCCGTGTCAGAGGTAAGGTGGAGACAGTGAAGCTCAAAGGCGGCAGACAGCAGCTTGTGATCACAGAGATTCCTTACACAATGATCGGTGCAAATATCGGAAAATTTCTGAATGATATTGCGTCTCTTGTGGAAAACAAGAAGACAACAGATATCGTGGATATTTCCAACCAGTCTTCCAAAGAGGGAATCCGTATTGTTCTTGACCTGAAGCGTGACGCAGATGTAGAGAATCTTACAAATATGCTCTATAAGAAGACAAAGCTGGAAGATACTTTTGGCGTGAATATGCTGGCAGTTGCGGATGGCAGACCGGAGACTCTGAGTCTGAAGCAGGTGATCGAGCATCACGTAGATTTCGTATTCGATGTCACGACCAGAAAGTACACCACACTTCTGAATAAAGAGCAGGAGAAGAAAGAAATCCAGGAAGGTCTGATCAAGGCATGTGATGTGATCGACCTGATCATCGAGATCCTGCGAGGAAGCAAGAACAGAGAACAGGTAAAGAAATGCCTGGTTGACGGTGTGACAGAAGGAATCAGGTTCAAGGGTAAATCAAGCGAGAAAGCTGCACAGAAACTGCACTTCTCAGAGAAACAGGCAGCTGCGATCCTGGATATGCGTCTGTACAAACTGATTGGTCTGGAGATCGAGGCACTTCAGGCAGACTATGCAGAAACAATGAAGAACATTGCCATTTATGAAGATATCCTGAATAATTATGATTCCATGTCAGAAGTGATCATGAAAGAACTGGATCAGATCAAGAAAGAATACGGTACGAAACGCCGCACAGTGATCGAGAATGCAGAAGAAGTTGTCTATGAAGAAAAGAAGATGGAAGAAATGGAAGTCACATTCCTCATGGACCGCTTCGGATATATGCGGACCATTGATAAGTCTGCATATGAGAGAAATAAAGAAGCTGCCAATGCAGAGAACAAATATGTGTTTAACTGTATGAATACAGATAAGATCTGTATCTTTACAGATAATGGAAAGATGCACAGTATCAAGGTGGCAGATATTCCGCTGGTTCGTTTCAGGGATAAGGGGACACCGGCAGATAATCTGAGCAATTATGACAGTGCACAGGAACGTATGCTCTATGTAGCACCACTGGCATCTGTAAAAGAAAATACACTTCTGTTTGTCACTGCTGCATCCATGTGCAAGCTGGTGAGTGGTGCAGAGTTTGATGTGGCGAAGAGAACGATCGTGTCTACGAAACTTGCTGAAGAGGATTCTCTGATTTTTGTGGGTTCTGCGGATGAAATGGAACAGGTGGTATTCCAGAGTGAAGGCGGATATTTCTTAAGATTTCAGAAACAGGATATTTCTGCTATGAAGAAAACATCTATCGGGGTGCGTGGAATGAAACTGGCAGAAGGAGATAAGCTGGATCATGCATATCTTCTGGAAAGCCGCCAGGAATATACCATTACTTATCATGATAAACCCTATGTTCTCAACAGGATAAAACTGTCCAAACGGGACAGTAAAGGAATAAAACCACGTATATAAAACCAACAAATCCGCTAAAATCAAGGTTTTTGCAGGAAAAGCCTTGCAATTGCCGGAAATTGGTGTTACAATACATCTAAATTAGAACTTGTTGACAAAGGAGTGGGCGTGAGCCCACTCTTATTTGTTGCATGGAAAGGCAGGTGGGAAAATGAGCAGACGGGAAGAGTATGAAAAGCGCGCAGAGGAACTTCTGGCACCGATCGTAGAACTTAACGGCTTTGAACTGGTTGATGTAGAATATGTAAAGGAAGCAGGAAACTGGTATCTGAGAGGATACATTGACAAACCAGGCGGAATTACAGTAAATGACTGCGAGACAGTCAGCAGAGCATTCAGTGACAAACTGGATGAGAATGATTTTATTGAAGACAGTTATATCATGGAGATCAGTTCACCGGGACTGGACAGACCGCTGAAGAAAGACAAAGACTTTGAGAGAAACATGGGAAAACTGGTGGAAATCCGTACCTATCGGCCAATCGAGAAGCAAAAAGAGTTCTGCGGGATTTTGACCGCATATGATAGTAACAGTGTGACAATCGATGAGGATGGAACCGAGCGTGTTTTTGATAAGAAAGACACAGCCCTGATACGCCTCGCAATAGAGTTTTAGTTAATTCGGGAGGATAAGAAAAAAAGTGAGCAGAGAGTTAAGGGAGGCACTGGATATCCTTGAAAAGGAAAAGAGTATCAGCAAAGATACTCTGCTTGAGGCAATTGAGCAGTCTCTGATCCAGGCCTGCAAGAACCATTTTGGAAAAGCTGACAATGTACATGTAACTATTGATCCGGAAACCTGCGATTTTTCAGTGTATGCAGACAGAAGTATCGTAGAATACGTAGAGGATCCTGCAATGGAGATTTCTCTGGCAGATGCTTTGAAGATCACATCAAGAGCTGAGATCGGAGGCATGATACAGGTTCCGATTCAGTCTAAGGAATTCGGACGTATTGCGACACAGAATGCAAAGAACGTTATCCTGCAGAAAATCCGTGAGGAAGAACGTAAAGTGCTGTATGATGAATACTATGGAAAAGAAAAAGAAGTAGTAACCGGTATTGTACAGCGTGTGATGGGCAAGAATGTAAGCATCAATCTTGGTAAGGCAGATGCAGTATTAAGTGAGAATGAACAGGTGAAAGGGGAAACCTTCCAGCCGACAGAGAGAATAAAGGTGTATATTCTTGAAGTCAAGGATACCCCGAAGGGACCTCGTATTCTGGTATCCAGAACTCATCCGGGACTTGTGAAACGTCTCTTTGAGTCAGAAGTTGCAGAAGTAAAAGACGGAACTGTTGAGATCAAGAGCATCGCACGTGAGGCCGGTTCCCGTACAAAGATCGCTGTATGGAGCAACGATCCGGATGTAGATGCAGTTGGTGCATGCGTAGGTATGAACGGCGCACGTGTCAATGCAGTAGTTGAGGAACTTCGCGGTGAGAAGATTGATATCATCAACTGGGATGAGAATCCTGCGATCCTGATCGAGAATGCATTGAGCCCTGCAAAGGTTATCGCAGTTATGGCAGATCCTGATGAGAAGACAGCTCTGGTAGTTGTTCCTGATTATCAGCTGTCCCTTGCAATCGGTAAAGAAGGTCAGAATGCACGTCTTGCTGCAAGACTTACAGGATTTAAGATTGACATCAAGAGTGAGACTCAGGCAAAAGAAGCCGGTGATTTCTATGATTATGATGATGACGAGACTGCAGAAGATGCAGCTGAGGCATCAGCAGAGGAAACTTCAGCAGAGGAAACTTCAGCAGAAGATTCCCTGACAGAAGAAACCGAAGCAGAAGAAGTTTCAGAGGAAGTTCCTGTAGAAGAAGAGCCACAGGCTCAGGAAGCAGGAGAGAATGAAGACGAAGAATAAGATTCCCATGCGCCAGTGTACCGGCTGCAGGGAAATGAAAAGCAAGAAAGAGATGCTCAGAGTTCTTAAGACTACAGAAGATGAGATCGTGCTTGATACTACCGGTAAGAAAAACGGCAGAGGCGCATATCTGTGTCTTTCCAGAGAATGTCTGGATAAAGCGATTAAAAATCATGGACTTGAGCGTTCACTGAAAACTGCGGTTCCGGATGAGGTATACGAACGACTTAAGAAGGAGCTGGAAGATATTGAAAAATAACAGAGTACTGTCGCTGATAGGGCTGGCTACCAAAGCAGGCAAGACCGTAAGCGGAGAATTTTCCACAGAGAAATCTGTAAAGACCGGAAAAGGACTGCTTGTGATCGTTGCTGAGGATGCCTCCGAGAATACAAAGAAGAAATTCAGGAATATGTGCAGTTTTTATGAAGTTCCGATTTTCTTCTTCTCAGATAAAGAGAGCTTAGGCAGAGCAATGGGAAAGGAGTACCGCGCCTGTCTGGCTGTCCAGGATGAGAACTTTGCGAAAGCAATCATGAAGGAGGTATAGCGATTGTCAAAATTAAGAGTACATGAGCTGGCCAGAGAGCTTGGACGACAGAACAGAGAAGTAATCGAGTTTCTGAAATCAAAAGGCGTTGATGTGAGAAGCCATATGAGTATGGTGGATGAGCCTGCGGTTTCGGAAGTAAAGAATAGATTCAGAAAAGACAATAATAACAGGGGAAAGGAGCATATTGCGAAATTGGAGACTCCCAAGACAGAAGAAAAGGTTGTAACAGCAAAATCAGAAGGAGATAAAACTGAAACACCTAAAAAGAAAAAAAATATTATCCGCGTTTTTCATGCACAGAATGCAAGTGACGGAGGAAAAACAAGAAAGAAACCTGTGAAAGCTGAAGGCGAGAGAACAGGTTCACCAAGAAATGCAGAAGGAAGAAATTCCGACAGTTCAAGAACAGACGGTGACAGACCAAGAAGAAATAATAATGACCGCCCAGGTACAGGCAACAGAAGACCGGACGGACAGAACCGTCAGGGAAGACCTCAGGGTGAAGGAAGATCCCAGGGAGGACGTTTTGGCCAGGGAAGAAACCAGGGCGAAGGAAACCGTCAGGGAAGACCTCAGGGCGAGGGAAGATCCCAGGGAGATAACCGCCAGGGAGGACGTTTCGGACAGGGAAGATCCCAGGGCGATGGTCAGGGCCGTCCGGGCGGAAGATTCCAGGGCGATGGAAATCGTCAGGGAGGACGTTTCGGACAGGGAAGACCACAGGGAGATGGAAACCGTCAGGGAGGAAGACCGCAGGGCAATGGCCAGGGTCGTCCGGACGGAAACAGAAGTGAAGGACGTGACGGACGCTTCGGCGGCAGTCAGGGACGTCAGGGACAGCGCCAGAATACAAGAAAGAATGACGATATGGCATTTGCACCGGAACTGACAAAGACTTCCAAAGACAGCAAGAGAGAAAGAGACAGAGAGAACAAAAACAAGAAAAAAGATTTTGATAAGACACAGAGTGGCGGACGCAGACCAAATCAGGGTGGATTCAATAAGAATTCCAGAATCCCGAAAGCTCTGCAGAAACCGGCTCCGCAGCCAAAACAGGAAGAGAAGAAACCTGAGGTTAAGGAAATCACACTTCCGGAGAAGATGACGATCCGCGAACTGGCAGAAGCTATGAAAATGCAGCCGTCAGTAATTGTGAAGAAGCTCTTTATGCAGGGTATGATGGTTACCGTAAACCATGAGATCGATTTTGAGAAAGCTCAGGAGATTGCTCTGGAATATGATATCATCGCAGAACCGGAAGAGAAGGTAGACGTTATCGAAGAACTCCTCAAAGAGGATGAAGAAGACGAAAAAGATATGGTTTCAAGACCACCTGTAGTCTGTGTTATGGGGCACGTTGACCATGGTAAAACATCTCTTCTGGATGCAATCCGTAAGACAAATGTAACACGTGGAGAAGCCGGCGGTATCACACAGCACATCGGTGCTTCTGTAGTAGAGGTTGGCGGACAGAAGATCACATTCCTGGATACACCTGGACATGAAGCTTTCACAGCTATGCGTATGCGTGGTGCAAACTCCACAGATATTGCAGTTCTGGTTGTAGCAGCTGATGATGGTGTGATGCCTCAGACAGTAGAGGCTATCAGCCATGCGAAGGCGGCAGGCGTTGAGATCATAGTTGCAATCAACAAGATTGATAAGCCAAGTGCTAATATTGAGCGTGTAAAACAGGAACTTTCTGAATATGAACTGATCCCGGAAGACTGGGGCGGAAGTACGATTTTTGTTCCTGTATCCGCACATACAGGAGAGGGAATCGATACTCTTCTTGAGATGATCCTTCTTACAGCCGAGGTATGTGAATTAAAGGCAAATCCGAACCGTTCCGCAAGAGGTCTTGTAATCGAGGCTCAGCTTGATAAAGGTAAAGGTCCGGTTGCCACGATCCTTGTCCAGAAAGGTACTCTTCATGTGGGAGACTTTATTGCAGCAGGAGCATGCAATGGTAAGGTTCGTGCCATGATGGATGATAAGGGACGCAGGATTAAAGAAGCAGGTCCTTCTACTCCTGTAGAAATCCTGGGACTTGGTGATGTGCCGAATGCAGGTGAAATTCTTCTTGCATTTGACAGTGATAAGGAAGCCAAGAACTTTGCAGGTGCATTTGTATCTGAGAACAAGAACCGTCTTCTTGAGGAGACTAAGGGCAAATTATCTCTGGATAATCTCTTTGATCAGATTCAGGCAAGCGATCTGAAGGAACTTCCGCTCATTGTCAAAGCAGATGTACAGGGATCTGTGGAAGCTGTAAAACAGAGTCTGACCAAACTTTCCAACGAAGAAGTGGTTGTAAAGGTGATCCATGGCGGTGTTGGTGCGATCAATGAGTCTGACGTAAGTCTTGCGGCTACATCAAATGCGATCATTATCGGCTTTAATGTCCGTCCGGATGCAACCGCAAAACAGCTTGCTGAGCAGGAAGGTGTAGATCTTCGTCTGTATAGAGTTATTTATCAGGCAATCGAAGATGTAGAAGCTGCCATGAAGGGTATGCTTGATCCTATATTTGAGGAGAAAGTTATCGGTCATGCGGAAGTGCGTCAGCTGTTCAAGGCATCCGGTATTGGTACGATTGCAGGAAGCTATATTCTGGATGGTATCTTCCAGAGAAACTGCAAGGTTCGTATTTCCAGAGAAGGCGAGCAGATATTTGAAGGTGAGCTTGCATCCCTGAAGAGATTCAAAGACGATGTTAAGGAAGTTAAGGCAGGATACGAATGTGGCCTTGTATTTGACGGATTTAACGATGTGAAAGAGGAAGATAAAGTAGAAGCTTATATCATGGTAGAAGTACCGAGATAGTAATGGTTTATAAAGGTAGGGTGCGCGATTCATAGTGTCAGGTACAGTGTGGTGCGCACCTTGACTTGATTGTGGTAATTCAGAAAATAATGTGATCAGGATAGTCGATGATCCGGATTGCTCACAGTATTTGACAGAATTGCCGGATATATAGGAGTAAAACTTAAAATGAGAAAAAACAGTATTAAGAATACCCGGATCAATGGGGAAGTCCAGAAGGAACTCAGCACCATTATCCGCAACGAGATCAAGGACCCGCGTATTCATCCGATGACTTCTGTCATGGCTGTAGAAGTGGCTCCTGATCTGAAAACCTGCAGAGCATATATCAGTGTGCTGGGTGAAAAAGAAGCAAAGGAAGCGACGATCAAAGGTCTGAACAGTGCAGAAGGCTACATCAGACGCCAGCTGGCGCGTAATTTAAACCTGAGAAATACACCGGAGATCCGTTTTATCTTGGACGAATCTATTGAGTATGGTGTAAATATGTCAAAGCTTATTGATGATGTTACCAAGAAAGACAGCAACTCCCACAGACAGGATGAGGAGCAGGATGAGAATTAAAAGAGGATGAGAACATGGAAAATATTGCGGAAATACTGGAAGGTGTGAAAACAATGGGAATCGGCGGACATATCCGTCCGGATGGTGACTGCGTTGGTTCCTGTATGGCGTTATATTTATATGTAAAAACCTATTATCCGGAAATTCAGGCAGATGTGTACCTGGATAATCCCAAACCTGTTTTCGGACATATTGACTGTATGGATGAGATTAAAACAGAGTTGGACGGTGACAAAGAGTATGACCTTTTTGTTACCTGTGATGTAAGTGCAAGAGACAGACTTGCCATTGCAGGTCCATACTTTGACACTGCAAAAAGAACAGCATGTATTGATCATCATATCAGTAACTCTGGATTTGCACAGGTGAATCATATCAGGGGAGAGGTAAGCTCTGCCTGTGAAGTTCTCTATGGGCTTTTTGATCCTGAGAAAGTGGTCCGTACCATTGCAGTGCCGATCTATACGGGAATGGTTCATGACACAGGGGTATTTCAGTACTCTTCAACTTCACCGGAGACCATGCGTATTGCCGGGGAACTGATGAAGACAGGATTCAATTTCAGTAAGATCATTGATGAATCTTTCTATCAGAAAACTTATGTGCAGAATCAGGTAATGGGGCGTGTTCTTGCTGAGAGTATCCTGCTTCTGGATGGAAAATGTATTATCGGATATCTTAAAAAAAGAGACATGGAGTTCTATGGTGTGGATGGCAAGGATCTGGATGGTATCGTCAGTCAGCTTCGTCTTACAGCGGGAGTGGAAGTTGCCATGTTTATCTATGAAGTGGAAACTCAGTCTTTCAAAGTTTCCCTGCGTTCCAACGGAAATGTGGATGTAAGTAAGATTGCAGTATATTTTGGCGGCGGCGGTCATATGAGAGCAGCAGGATGTGATCTTCAGGGTTCTGTGTATGATGTGATCAACAATGTGACAGAACAGATCTGCAAACAGTTTCAGGAGCAGGAAGTCTGATGGATGGAGTAATTGTAATCCGTAAGGAAAAAGGATTCACTTCTCATGATGTGGTGGCAAAGCTTCGGGGAATCCTTCATATGAAGAAAATCGGACATACCGGAACTCTTGATCCGGATGCAGAAGGAGTGCTCCCGGTGGCTCTGGGAAAAGCAACCCGTCTGGTGGATATGATCACAGATAAAGAGAAAACCTATGAGGCAGTGATGCGTCTGGGTGTTGTTACGGATACCCAGGATATGAGCGGAACTGTTCTCTCACAGACTACAGAGCTTTCCGTTACAGAAGAAGAGCTTTGCACAGTGGTCAGTTCTTTTGTGGGAGACTATATGCAGGTGCCGCCAATGTATTCAGCACTGAAGGTCAATGGAAAGAAACTCTATGAACTTGCCAGAGAGGGCAAGACTGTGGAGCGTAAACCAAGACCTGTACATTTTTATGAGATAGAAATTCTGGATATCAGTTTTCCGCTAGTGCGTTTTCGTGTGACCTGCAGCAAGGGAACCTATATCCGTACTCTGTGCCATGATATAGGGGAAAAGCTGGGCTGTGGAGCTGCCATGGAAAGTCTTTTGCGGACAAAGGTGGGCAGATTTACACTGGATGATGCCATTACCCTGGCGCAGACAGAAGAGGCAGTGCAGAAAGGAATCATAGAGAGTAAAATCCTCGGTATTGAGGAGATTCTTGCAGAGTATCCAAGGGTATGCTGTACAAAAGAAGGGGACAGACTTCTGGCTAATGGAAATCCTCTTGTACAGGCACTGGTCGATGCACAGGAGAAAAACGGATGGATCCGTATGTGCAGCAGTGAAGGCAGTTTTGCCGGAGTTTACCAGTGGGACGAGAAAAGAAACAGGTATTTCCCTGTAAAAATGTTTTAGGAGACATGATGGAATATTTAAGGATTGAGAATGATTTTCCCAGAATTTCACACAGTGCGGTAACACTTGGGAAGTTTGACGGCATACACCGCGGACATCAGAAACTGGTTGAGAAAATTATTGAGCAGAAACAGGAAGGTGCACAGGCGGTTGTACTTGCGCTTGGAACTGCCTCAAGAACAATCCTCACAAAGGAAGAGAGATGTCGTATATTGGAAGAAATGGGAGTGGATATACTGTTGGAATGTCCGCTCACAGAGAAAATACGGCACATGAAAGCAGAGAATTTTATAAAAGAAATACTGATAGGAGATCTGCAGGTTTCCTATGTGGCAGTTGGAGAGGATTTCCGTTTTGGCTATGAGCGGAAAGGAACTCCTGCCATGCTCAAAGAGTTCGGAAAGAAATATGGATTTCATACGGAAGTCCTGCCAAAAGAAATGGACGGACGCCGTAAGATTAGTAGTACCTTTGTCAGGGAAGAACTGAACAGAGGAAATATGGAAAAATTCCGTTTCCTTATGGGAACAGATTTCTCAGTAGAAGGAATCGTTGAACATGGACGTGGAATGGGACATAAATATCTGCTTCCGACCACCAACCTGATCCCTCCGGTAGAGAAACTGATGCCTCCAAACGGGGTTTATATCACAGTATCCCATTTCAGAGACAGAAGTTATCAGGGAATTACCAATGTAGGTCATAAGCCTACTGTTGGCGGCGAGAAGTTTATTGGTGTGGAAACATATCTGTTTGACTGCAATGAAGATCTGTATGGGGAATACTGCAAGGTAGATTTCAAAAAATTCCTCAGACCTGAACAGAAGTTTTCTTCGCTGGAGGCACTGAAGGCACAGCTGGAGAGGGATGCTGTGAAGGGACAGGAATATTTTGAAACTTTGTAAAAAAGAGGTTTACACGCCAGAATCAATGTGCTATACTAACCAAGGTGAATTTAGCCCATGTTCAGGGACCGGACGCTCCGACCATCTCTTAATGTGTGGCGGTCAATCAATAATAATTATAGAATACAGGAGGAAATCACAATGATTTCAAAAGAAAAGAAAGCAGCGATCATGAAAGAATATGCAAGAACTGAAGGCGATACAGGATCACCGGAAGTACAGGTAGCAGTTCTTACAGCAAGAATTCAGGAACTTACAGAGCATTTACAGAGCAACCATAAAGATCATCACTCCAGACGTGGTCTTCTGAAAATGGTAGGTCAGAGACGTGGACTGTTAGCTTACCTGAAGAAAACAGACATCGAAAGATACCGTGCACTGATTGAAAAATTAGGCTTAAGAAAATAATAGCCTTTTAGTATGCGGAAGGGGGCGGATTTCCATCCGCCTCCCTTTTTATGTATATGGCAGTTCTGTAAAATATGGTGTTTTTCAGGATTGCGGTGGCTTGTTGTTTCGACTGCATCTGCATATTCAGAAGCTGCGAAACATGACAGGAGTTATTTCCGAGACTACTGAAAAGATTATTTTGTATATGAAAGTAACAAAACAGGCAGATATATTTGCCTGAAAAGTAGTTTTTTCAGTTGTTTCGGACTCCTGTTTTAATGTGACAATTTCATAAAAAGTCTGAACGTTGATGGACAAGATTGTCGGCAGACGGAACAGACAAATTTGAAAAGAATAAAGTAGTTACCGGACATGCAGTGAACGGTAACAGAAAATGACAACAGAATTATGAAAAAAGGAGAATGAACGTATGTACAAAAGTTATTCCATGGAATTAGCCGGAAGAACCTTAACAGTAGATATTAACCGCGTTGCAAAACAGGCAAACGGTGCAGCATTAATGCACTATGGTGATACTACAGTATTATCTACAGCAACAGCATCTAAAGAGCCAAGAGAAGGAATTGATTTCTTCCCGTTAAGTGTTGAATATGAAGAGAAAATGTATGCAGTAGGCAAAATCCCGGGAGGATTTAACAAGAGAGAGGGAAAAGCAAGCGAGCATGCAATCCTTACTTCCCGCGTGATTGACAGACCGATGCGTCCTCTGTTCCCAAAAGACTACAGAAATGACGTAACACTGGTAAACATGGTTATGTCTGTAGATCCTGAGTGTAATCCGGAGATTCCGGCTATGCTTGGTTCCTCTATTGCAACCTGCATTTCCGATATTCCGTTTGATGGTCCGTGTGCTACCACACAGGTTGGTCTGATCAATGGTGAATATATCATCAACCCTACCATGGCACAGAAAGATGTATCTGACCTTCAGCTTACAGTAGCTTCCACAAGAGAGAAAGTAATCATGATCGAAGCCGGCGCAAAAGAAGTTCCGGAAGACAAGATGATCGAAGCTATCTATAAAGCTCATGAAGTAAACCAGGAGATCATTAAATTTATCGATAAGATCGTAGAAGAATGCGGAAAACCGAAACACAGCTACGAATCATGTGCAGTTCCGGAAGAACTCTTCGCAGCGATCAAAGAGGTCGTACCTCCGGCAGAAATGGAAGTTGCCGTATTCTCTGACGATAAACAGACAAGAGAAGAAAATATCCGTCAGGTAACAGAGAAACTGAAAGAAGCTTTTGCCGACAAGGAAGAGTGGCTTGCAGTTCTGGGTGAGGCTGTATATCAGTATCAGAAGAAGACTGTCCGCAAGATGATCTTAAAAGACCACAAACGTCCTGATGGTCGTGCCATTACTCAGATCCGTCCTCTGGCAGCAGAGACAGATATTATCCCGAGAGTACATGGTTCTGCTATGTTCACACGTGGACAGACACAGATCTGTACCATTACAACTCTGGCTCCTCTTGCAGAAGCACAGAAGCTTGACGGACTTGACGAATTTGAAACTTCAAAGAGATATATGCATCATTACAATTTCCCGTCCTATTCTGTAGGTGAGACAAAACCATCCAGAGGACCGGGACGTCGTGAGATCGGACATGGTGCACTTGCTGAAAGAGCATTAGTTCCTGTACTTCCAAGCGAAGAGGAATTCCCATATGCGATCCGTACTGTATCTGAGACATTTGAATCCAATGGTTCTACTTCTCAGGCAAGTATCTGTGCATCCACAATGTCTCTGATGGCAGCCGGTGTACCGATCAAAAAACCGGTAGCAGGTATTTCCTGTGGTCTGGTAACAGGCGATACAGATGATGATTATATCGTTCTGACAGATATCCAGGGACTTGAAGACTTCTTCGGAGATATGGACTTCAAGGTAGCCGGAACTCATGACGGTATCACAGCAATCCAGATGGATATCAAGATCCATGGACTGACAAGACCGATCGTAGAAGAAGCAATCAGACGTACAAAAGAAGCTAGAGAATATATCCTGACAGAAGTTATGGAGAAATGCATCGCAGCTCCCCGTACAACTGTAGGCGAATATGCTCCGAAGATCATCCAGATCCAGATCGATCCTCAGAAGATCGGTGATGTTGTAGGTCAGAGAGGAAAGACTATCAATACGATCATCGAGCGTACAGGTGTTAAGATCGATATCACAGACGAAGGTGCGGTATCTATTTGTGGAGTTGATCAGAAGAGCATGGATGAGGCAGCTAACATGGTTAAGATCATTGCAACTGATTTTGAAGCAGGACAGATCTTTACAGGTAAAGTTGTCAGCATCAAAGAGTTTGGTGCATTCGTTGAATTTGCACCGGGTAAAGAGGGAATGGTACACATTTCCAAGATCTGTAAAGAAAGAATCAATCGTGTTGAGGATGTTCTCACACTTGGTGATAAAGTTAAGGTTATCTGCCTTGGCAAAGACAAGATGGGAAGAATCAGCTTCAGCATGAAGGATGTACCGGAAGAAGCGTAAAAAATTATGAGATTCACAATATTACCAAGGACGATATGCTTAATGGCGACGGACTTCGTGTAGTGCTCTGGGTGGCAGGATGCAATCACTGCTGTCCGGA
>ENA-OQBL01000466-OQBL01000466.1-human-gut-metagenome-genome-assembly--contig:-NODE-466-length-21353-cov-4.657072_pt1 | contig 21353 bp, 29 predicted proteins | sample MGYA00242747_ERZ504553 | MGnify/ENA primary metagenome ERZ504553 (study PRJEB26092, sample SAMD00036240) | human gut metagenome | host: Homo sapiens | study: EMG produced TPA metagenomics assembly of...
GATGGATCACACTGATCGAGGGACGCACTTCCGGAACTTTCCGAATATCTCTTTTCCATGGCCCGTGAAGAACGCCACCGTTATTATGGACACGATGTCTACGTCCGCGGTCTGATCGAATTTACCAATTATTGTAAAAACGACTGTCTGTACTGCGGTATACGGAAAAGCAACGGCAACGCACACCGGTACCGCCTGTCAGAAGCCGATATCCTAAAGTGCTGTAAGGAAGGTTATGAACTTGGATTCCGCACCTTTGTCCTGCAGGGCGGCGAAGACGGATATTATACAGATGAACGCATCATACATTTGATCCGGATAATTAAAGAACGCTATCCCGACTGTGCCATTACACTTTCCATCGGGGAAAAATCCAAAGATAGCTATCAGGCTTACTATGATGCCGGCGCCGACCGCTATCTTCTGCGGCATGAAACTTATAACCACAAACATTACAGAAAGCTTCATCCACCGAACCTTAGTCCTGAACACAGGCAGCAATGTCTGCGGGATTTAAAGGACATCGGTTATCAGATTGGCTGCGGATTCATGGTTGGCTCTCCTTACCAGACTTCGGAACACCTTGCAGAAGACATGCTCTTCATGAAAGAACTGAATCCACACATGATCGGAATCGGTCCGTTTATCCCACATCATGACACTCCGTTTGCCGGAGAATCTGCGGGAACACTGGAACTTACTTTATATATGCTCGGCCTGATCCGGCTGATGATCCCAAAGGTTTTACTTCCTGCCACAACCGCACTTGGAACCATCCACCCAAAGGGGCGTGAACTTGGAATCCTGGCAGGCGCCAATGTCGTAATGCCGAACCTTTCACCAACGGAAGTACGGAAAGATTATCTTCTATATGATAATAAGATCTGTACCGGTGATGAATCCGCCCAGTGCAGACACTGTCTGGAAATGCGGATGAAATCCATAGGCTATCAGGTTGTAACAGCCCGTGGCGATTCTTTGAATATTTAGGTAACATCAACTTTTTATACAGTCAGCTTTTATATACAGCTGTCAGAAAGTGAGGAACACATCATGAGTTTAAACAACACACCTTCTTCAGAACGTATACATATCGGGATCTTCGGCAGACGCAACGCCGGAAAATCAAGTCTTATTAATGCTCTCACCGGGCAGAATCTTGCGATTGTCTCCGATGTGCGCGGAACAACGACCGATCCTGTATTCAAATCCATGGAGCTGCTTCCACTGGGCCCTATCGTCATGATCGACACTCCGGGGCTCGACGATGAAGGCGAACTTGGAAAACTCCGCATTCAGAAAGCTTATCAGGTCCTGAACAAGACCGACATCGCTGTGCTCGTGATCGATGGCACCTCAGGAATTACGCCGCAGGACAATGCGATCCTTACACGCATACAGGATAAAAATATTCCCCTCTTACTCGTCCTTAATAAAGCCGATCTGGTATCGGAACATACACATCAGGAAATGATCGTGTCCACTCATCTGAAATATAAGATTCCTTTAGAGCATATCCTGTGGACCAATACAACTGAAAATCTTCATATTCATGAGTTGAAAGAACGTCTCGGAACTTTAGTCCCTGCGGAAGAATCTTCCAGATTCATCGTCCGGGATCTTGTAACCCCCGGAGATTTCATTGTACTTGTTGTTCCGATCGATTCTGCCGCGCCAAAGGGAAGGCTGATTCTCCCACAGCAGCAGACGATCCGCGATCTTCTGGATGCCGGAACTACTGCAATCGTTGTAAAGGAAACAGAACTTAAAAGTACGCTGGATTCACTCGGGAAAAAGCCTGCACTGGTGATTACCGACAGTCAGGCATTTAAAGAAGTTGACAAAGATACTCCTTCCGATATCCCGCTTACCTCTTTCTCCATTCTTTTTGCAAGATATAAGGGGAATCTGGAAACCGTCGTCCACGGCGCAAGAGCACTGGACACGCTGGAAGACGGAGATACGATCCTGATCAGCGAAGGCTGTACACACCACCGCCAGTGTGACGATATCGGTACTGTCAAGCTGCCACGCTGGGTTCGTGAATATACGGGAAAAGATATAGATTTTGAATTTACCAGTGGAACTGAATTTCCACTGAAGCTGAACCATTATAAAATGATCATTCACTGCGGTGGCTGTATGCTGAATGAGCGCGAAATGAAATACCGCCTGAAATGCGCCGGTGACGCCTCTGTACCAATCACCAATTACGGAACTGCGATTGCTTATATGAAAGGGATACTTGAACGCAGTATTGAGATATTCCCACAGTTACGAAAATAAACAAAGTAATGAATAACAAAAGGAGATTTTTATGCAGATCAGAAAAGCGACAATGAATGACCTTCCGGACATCCTTGCAATCTATGCTTATGCCCGGAAATATATGAAAGAACACGGCAATCCGGACCAGTGGCGGGACAGTTATCCTCCGGTTTCACTTACCACACAGGATATCCAATCCGACTGCTTATATGTCTGCATCATTCAGATAGAAGAAGATGAGCAAATCGGAGGCGTATTCTATTTTCACAGGGAAGAAGACTCTGATTACCAGACAATTGACGGTTCCTGGTTAAATGACAGACCCTATGCCGTTGTTCACAGAGTTGCCACGGCACCTGGTACAAAGGGCGTAGCTACCTTCTGTCTGAACTGGGCTTATAAACAGTTCCCAAATATTAAAATTGATACACACGATGATAATATTCCCATGCAGCATCTGCTCGTCAAATTAGGCTTCACCTGCTGCGGGCATACTACACTGCAAAACGGTGATATCCGCCTGATCTATCAAAAAGCTGACTAAATAGAACCCGGCAGTCGGAGATATTATACATTCTATATAACATCCCCGGCTGCCAGATTTTTATCTATTCTTCTTTTTCTTCTAATGCTTCCACATTCAATCCCCTCGGCTCAACCGGTGTAGAGAATACAATCTGTGTCTGTGTCTTTCCGAAATGCTGGAGCTGTCCGATGAATCCATCCAACTCAATCGTACTCGGGAATGCCATCTTCATAAGCATAGAATTCTTCTTGTTATAACTACAAGAAGGCGGCAACACTTGGAACTTAATGCACCCTTCCAAGTATCTCCCCAATCGGTGCCGCTATCGTAAGCTTTGCACCTACTTCTCTGGCTGTTGCACTCTTATTGATCACCACAAGATGTTTCCCGCGGAAATAATCAATAAATCCTGCCGCGGGATACACAACCAGAGACGTGCCTCCTATGATTAGCGTATCTGCTTCACTGATCGCTTTGATACTCCTGCTGATCACATCCGAATCCAGTCCTTCCTCATAGAGTACTACATCCGGTTTGATCATTCCGCCACAAGTGCATCTTGGAATTCCGGATGCATTTTTTACATATGCCGCATCATAGAATTTGTGGCATTTCATACAATAGTTCCGGTGAATACTTCCGTGCAGTTCCAGTACATTCTTACTTCCGGCCGCCTGATGAAGTCCGTCAATATTCTGTGTAATCACGGCCGTTAATTTACCCGCCTCTTCCAATTCTGCAAGTTTCAAGTGTGCAGCATTCGGTTTGGCATCCAGAAACATCATCTTCTCCTTATAAAATTCATAAAACCCTTCTGGGTTCCGTACAAAGAAACTATGACTTACGATCTGCTCCGGCGAATATTTATACTTTTGTTGATATAACCCGTCCGCACTTCGGAAATCCGGGATATTGCTCTCTGTAGAAACCCCTGCTCCTCCGAAGAATACGATTCTTTTACTGTCATCAATAATGTTCTGTAATTGTTCTACTTCTTTCTCGTACATATCTGTTCCTCCTGAATCTTTATATTTTTTATTTCTTACGAATGCATGGCGATGCAAAAAAACTGCCCACAGCCTCCAAAGGCTGCATGACAGTCATTTTCCTTCTTACTTTTTATTCTCTTTTCTGATCCATGCAGCCACTTCATGCAAGTCCGCCAGTTCTGCCGTAATTCCTTCTTTTGCCTCTTTTGACACAACTGCTATGTCCGGCACATAGATTGTATATCCGCCCGCTGCCTTTCCTGCCAGAAGTCCCGGTGCACTGTCCTCCAGTACCAGGCATTCCTTTGGATCCTGCCCAATCAGCTCTGCTGCTTTCAGGAAAATGTCCGGCTCCGGCTTCCCACGCTCCACCATATCTCCGTAAATCGCATTCGAAATCAGATGTTCTATACCGGACATATGTATCAGCCTGCTCGCACGCTTTCTTTCTGTGGATGTCGCAACCACAGCCGGAATCTCATGTTCTTTTAAATATTCTAATAAATCCTGCAGTCCTTCTTTATGCGGAACAGATTCTTTTGTCACTTCGTCGAAATACTCATGCTTCATTGCACGCGCTGTATCGTAATCCAGTCTGTCTCCAAAATATGCTGCAAAATTTTTTTCGGATCGCCTGTGGATTTCTTCCCCGAAAAGAATCTGTCAATGCTACCGGAATATCCACGCCCAGCTTTTTACCTGCGTAAATCCATCCTTTGGTAGAAAGACGTTCTGTATCGAACATCGTTCCATCCATATCAAAGATTACACCTTTTACCATATACTTTATGACTCCTTATTCTCACTGTAACCGGTAAAGAATTCGGATAACGCATCCAATGTCTTCACAAGCACCGGAAGCTCGGTATCATCCAGTTTATCCAGAATGGCCTGTGTCATCTGTCTGTGATAATCTTCATGATGGTGGTAAGCCTTCACACCTTTTTCTGTCAGCTTGACAAGAACGACTCTTCTGTCTTCTTCGCTGCGATGACGCTCTACATATCTTTTGTTCACCAGACTGTTCATGGCAGTCGTAAGGGATCCTACGGTAATATTAAGCTTTCTGGCAATCGAAGACATATTATTCCCGTCGCCAAGTCCGACTGCCTCGATCACATGCATATCATTATTCGTAAGGTCTTTGAACTCATCCGTAATGATTGCCTTTTCTTCCAGTTCCCATATTTCATTGATCAGACTGACCAGTGTCTGATTGATCATCTTATATGCATCATCCATTCCCATCTTCTGTAATTTCCTTCACTTTAACTCTTCATTCTTTACTCTTATTCTTTATTATACCCTTTCTGGTATCAGAGAATCAATAACTTCTTTTACAGTTTCCAGATGAGTTGCCTGATATGCATACGCTCCACAGAAAAGTAACGCATCATCTATCTTTCCTTTTGCCGCATTGATCAGTGCCTGAGTGATACAATACGGCGTGGTTCCCGGATTACAATGCTTCAGACACTGAAAACAATGCGCCGGTGTCAATTACGCCCCAGTTCTTTTACCTTTTTTTCATAAATGGATTCAAGATTGCACGTCCCGGCATTCCCACCGGACTTTTTACAATCACGATGTCTTCTTTTCTTGCATTCAGGTAGGCTTCTTTATAGCGGATATCTGCATCGCATTCTTCTGTTGTAACGAATCTTGTCGCCACCTGTATGGCATCTGCTCCGAGGGAAAATGCACGCGCTGCGCTTTCACTGTCATGAATTCCTCCCCCCATCGCAACAGGAATCTTTTTTCCATATTTTTCCGAAAATGTATGAATGACCTGCATGATGGCTATGATTTCTTTTTCGTAGGAAGTTCGGCATTTTACATAGTCTTCTGCCCCAGCATCTATACCATACGTTTCCAGCTGCTCTTCATGAAATCCAAGATGTCCCCCTGCGAGCGGTCCTTCGATCACAACCAGATCCGGGATTCTGTGGTATTTTTTGTCCCAATATTTTAATATCACATTTGCCGATTTTGCAGTCGATACGATCGGTGCGAGTAAGATGTCTGACTCACCCACATATTTCGGAAGATCCGTCGGAAGTCCCGCTCCCGATACGATCAGATCTGCTCCTGCTTCTACCACCGCATGCACATATTCTTCATAGTGCTCCATGGCAACCATCAGATTGAATCCAATGATTCCGTCCGATGCAATCTTTCTTGCTTTCTCATACTCTGATTTTATCGCTCTTAAATTCGCTTTTAATGGATCTTTTATAAAATCTTCTTCTCTAAAACCAGGCTGAGCGGCAGAGATGATCCCTATGCCGCCCTCCTTTGCAACTGCTCCAGCAAGATTTCCAAGGCTGATACCAACTCCCATACCACCTTGAATGACTGGAACTTTTGCTGTCTTTGTTCCTATTTTCAGTGGTTGTATTTTCATATATTTTCCTCACTCTATTATAGAATCTGTTCGTCCATAAACATTGCCTGTAAAATACATCGTTTTCTTATGATATATAGCAGTGATTTACTCTGCTCCATATTACATATTCCTGAAACGCTCATATCTATGTTCTATTAACTCCTGCTCTGACAAACTTTTATATTTCATCAGAAATTCTTCGATTGCCTCATCCATCTGCATGATCACAACATCCATATTCTGAACGATATATTCCTCCGGCTCTGCAAAGACACGCTCTACAATTCCCTGTGCCTTCAGATTCTCTGCCGTCAATTTCATCACTTCTGCTGCTTCTTTGGCCTTGGAGCTGTCTTTCCAGAGGATACTTGCGAATCCTTCCGGTGAGAGGATGGAATAGATGGAATTTTCCAACATCCATACTTCATCTGAAGTGGCCATCGCAAGTGCTCCGCCACTTCCGCCTTCTCCAATGATGATTGAAACAACCGGAACCCTTAATCCGGACATCTCATAGATATTTCTGGCAATGGCTTCTCCCTGTCCGCGTTCTTCTGCTTCGAGTCCACAGAATGCTCCCGGTGTATCAACCAGACAGATGACCGGACGAGAGAATTTCTCTGCCTGTTTCATAAGTCTTAAGGCTTTTCTGTATCCCTCCGGCTGTGGCATACCAAAGTTTCTTTCGATATTTTCCTTCGTATTTCTTCCCTTTGCCTGTGCAATCACTGTTACCGGCGTGCCATGGAATCTTGCAACGCCACCGATGATAGCTTTGTCATCTGCGAAATACCGGTCTCCGTGGAATTCTACAAAATCTGTAAAGAGTGCGTCAATGTAATCACTGCCTACCGGCCGGTCTTTGCGTCTGGAAAGTTCTACTCTCTGCCATGCGGTCATATTCATCTTGCTGCCTGATGTCAGTTCCACATCACATTTTTTTTCTATTAAATCCTGTTCCTTCTCCTACCTCATGAAGTGCCAGAATCTTAGAAAGTGTCTCTTTCATCTGAGGGCGCTCCACAATGGCATCCAGAAATCCATGTTCCAGTAAAAACTCTGCTCTCTGGAAACCATCCGGAAGCTTCTGTCCGATGGTCTGCTCGATCACTCTTGGGCCTGCGAACCCGATCAGAGCTTTTGGCTCTGCCAGGATCACATCACCGAGCATCGCAAAGCTTGCGGTTACTCCGCCAGTCGTGGGATCGGTCAGTACGCTGATGTAAAGAAGTCCGGCATCACTGTGGCGCTTCAGTGCTGCGGATGTCTTTGCCATCTGCATCAGAGAGACGATTCCCTCCTGCATACGGGCCCCCTCCGGAGCAGGCAAATAAGATGACCGGAAGTCTTTCTTTCGTTGCCCGTTCTACCGCCCTTGCTATCTTCTCTCCAACTGCCTCTCCCATGCTGGCCATCAGGAATCTTCCATCACAGACTCCGATAACCACCTCGCGGCCGTCAATCTTTGCTTTTCCTGTTACAACTGCTTCTGAAAGCCCTGTCTTTTCCTGTAATTTCTTCAGTTTTTCTTCGTATCCTTTGTATTCCAGAGGATTTCCTCCCTGAAGATCCGAATCCCATTCTTCAAAAGAACCTTCATCTGTGATCATCTCGATTCTGCGTCTTGCATGCACGCGGAAATATCCTCCGCACTTTGGACAGATATAATGATCTTTCTTTACATCCTCCGCAATGATCGCTCCCCCACATTTATTACATTTGCGAAGTAATCCTTCCGGAACTTCCGGTCGTCTGGTAAATGTAATATAATTCTTTCTTCCGACAGCAATTCTGGTCTTTTTAAATACGTTGTCCAGCTTCATCAGCAGTCACCTCTACAGCCTTTCAATAAATTCAATATCTATATTTCCCTCAATATAATCCGGATGATTGACAATCCCATACTGATAATCAACATTCGTATCGATTCCTTCTATAATGACTTCTCCAAGTGCACTCTGCATCTTACGGATCGCTTCCTGACGATTCTTCGCCCACACGATCAGCTTGGCCACCATGGAATCATAATACGGCGGAATCGTATAGCCGCTGTATATCGCAGAATCAATACGGATACCCTTTCCTCCCGGAAGATACATATCTGTGATCGTTCCCGGGGACGGACGGAATCCTTTCTCCGGATTCTCTGCATTGATCCTGCACTCGATCGCATGACCGGTCAGTCTGATATCTTCCTGTGTATAGGATAATTTCTGTCCGGATGCAATGCGGATCTGTTCTTTCACAAGATCTACACCTGTCACCCATTCTGTGACCGGATGTTCCACCTGGATTCTGGTATTCATTTCCATGAAATAAAAGTTCCCGGATTTTTCTAATAAGAATTCGATGGTTCCGGCATTCTCATAACCTGCCGCTTTGGCAGCTTTTACCGCAGCGTCACCCATCTTCTTTCTCAGTTCATCCGATAATGCAACAGACGGAGATTCTTCGATCAGCTTCTGATGATTGCGCTGAATAGAACAATCTCTTTCTCCCAGATGGATCACATTGCCATATTTATCCGCCAGGATCTGGAACTCAATGTGTCTTGGATTCTCTACAAAATGTTCAATGTACATCGTCGAATCGGCAAATGCCATCTCGGTCTCTTTCTGAGCCGTCTGGAATGCAGACTCGAACTCTTCCGGTGTCCAGGCGGTACGCATACCTTTGCCCCCACCTCCTAAAGCTGCCTTAATGATAACCGGATAGCCAATCTCTCGGGCAAGTTCTGCACCGGTCTTTGCATCGTAGACGGGTTCTTTGCTTCCCGGAATGACCGGTACTCCCGCTGCCATCATCGTATTTCTCGCAACCTGCTTTATTTCCAAGACTTGCAATGACTTTGGAATCCGGCCCGATGAATGTAATATTGCACTGCTCGCACAGCTCTGCAAATTTACTATTCTCTGACAGGAATCCAAATCCCGGATGGATTGCATCTGCACCGCTTATGATCGTTGCACTGATGATATTTTCCATACTGAGATAGCTGTCCTTTGACGGAGCCGGCCCGATGCAGATGGCTTCGTCTGCAAGCTTGGTATGCAGTGCTTCTTTGTCTGCCTCGGAATAGACCGCTACGGTCTCAATTCCCATCTCACGGCAGGCGCGGATGATACGCACCGCGATCTCTCCTCTGTTTGCGATCAATACTTTTTTAATCATCTTTCTTTACACTCTCCTATGTTGCTCTTATCTATCCGACCATGAATGTAAGCTCTGCACTTACGACTACTTTTCCATCCACGCTCGCAACTGCCTCGCCGACACCGACAGGTCCTTTTCTGCGGATGATCTTCGTCTCCAGACGTACCTTGTCTCCCGGGACGATCTTTCCTTTGAATTTGCATTTATTGATACCGCCAAAATATGCAATCTTTCCTTTATTTTCTTCCAGGCTTAAGATTGCAACCGCACCGGCCTGTGCCAGTGCTTCGACCGTCAGCACGCCCGGCATTACAGGTTCTTCCGGGAAGTGTCCCGCAAAGAATTCTTCTCTGTAAGATACGCATTTATATCCCACTGCATATTCTCCCGGCACATAATCTTCGATGTAATCCAACAGAAGAAATGGATGACGGTGCGGAATGATTTCTTTGATCTGATTGATATTCAAATGATTCATATTGTCCTCCTACACGATGCGAAATAACGGCTGTCCGTATTCCACGCCTTCCTGATTATTTACCAGAATCTCTGCAACCGTTCCGCTGTAATCGCTTTCGATCTCATTCATCAGCTTCATGGCTTCCACGATTCCGAGTGTCTGTCCTTTTTCTACTCTGTCTCCGACTTTTACGAAGCTTTCTGCATCTTCTGCAGGTGCTGAATAAAATGTTCCTACCAGCGGAGACTCTACAATATTTCCTGCGACTGCTTCTTCCGCAGCTGCTCCCAGTGTCTGATCCCCTTCTGCATTCGTTTTTCCCATCTCAGCAGAAACCACTCCGGCAGAAGCTGTTCCGGTCATATTCACCGGTGCAGACACATTTTCCGTCACATAGCATGTATTTTCTTTCTTGCTCAAATGCAGTTTGATACCGTCTTCCTCATATTTAAAGCCTGTCAGATCTGACTTTGACACAGCATCTATGAGTTCGATCATTTTCTCCATTTCCATATGTCTTTGTCCCTCCTGCAATTCTCCGCTAGTCTTCATATCTCTTTAACAGTAACACCGCATTATGTCCGCCAAATCCAAGTGAATTTGTCAGTACATAATTGACTTCTTTTTCTACCGGCGCACCGATCGCATAGTTCAGGTCACACTCTTCATCCGGAGTTTCAGTTCCGACTGTCTGATGGATGAAGTTGTCCTGGATTGTCTTCACACAAGTGATAAATTCCACACCTCCGGCCGCACCGAGCAGATGGCCGATCATGGATTTTGTCGAGTTGATCACAACATCTTTTGCCGCATCGCCAAGAGCCAGTTTGATCGCACGTGTCTCGAACAGGTCATTGTGATGTGTACTGGTTCCGTGTGCGTTGATGTAATCCACCTGGGAAGGTTCGATTCCGCCTTCTTCCATCGCAAGTTCCATTGCTTTGGCTGCACCGCTTCCGTCTTCTGCCGGAGAAGTAATGTGATATGCATCTCCCGTAGAACCGTATCCGACAAGTTCAGCATAGATGACTGCACCACGTTGTTTTGCATGTTCCAGTTCTTCCAGAACAACTACACCTGCACCTTCTCCGAGAACGAATCCATCCCTGTCTTTATCAAATGGTCTGGATGCCTTCATCGGATCTGTAGAAGTCGAAAGTGCTGTCAGACTTGTGAATCCTGCGACTCCGGTCTCACAGATACATCCTTCTGCTCCACCCGCCAGCATCACTTCTGCGTCACCATACTGGATCGCACGGAATGCATCACCGATGCAGTTTGTTCCACTGGCACATGCTGTAACGACATTCGTACATTTTCCCTTCAGACCGAGCTGAATGGAAATATTTCCTGCTGCCATGTTCGAGATCATCATCGGAACCAGAAGCGGATTAACTCTTCCGGTCCTTAGTCCGGATTTTTTCGTATTCTTTTTCTACAGCCTGCAGGCTTCCGATACCGGAACCCACAATTACACCGACACGGAACGGATCTTCCTTTGACATATCAAGTCCGGCATCTTCGAATGCTTCTTTTGCCGCTGCCACCGCATACTGGGAAAATGGTTCCATTCTTCTTGCTGCCTTAAAATCCATTCTGTCTTTTGCCTGAAAATCTTTTACCTCTGCTGCAATCTTTACTTTATATTCTGTGGTGTCGAATTTGGTAATCTCTCCGATTCCCACTTTTCCTTCTTTGATGCCGCTCCAGAACTCCTCTACCGTATTTCCGATCGGAGTCACTGCTCCAAGTCCTGTCACTACAACTCTTCTCTTCATATATCTTAATCTCCTTTACATCACCATACCGCCGTCTACATGCAATACCTGTCCAGTAATATATCCCGCATCCTCTGACGCAAGAAATGCAACCGCATTCGCCACATCTTCTGCTTTTCCGAATTTTCCAAGCGGAATCTGTGCGGCAGACGCTTCTTTTATCTTTTCCGGAAGTACTTCTGTCATGTCGGTCTCGATAAATCCCGGTGCAACTGCATTGACCGTGATTCCTCTGGATGCCACTTCTCTGGCTGCTGTTTTGGTCAGTCCGATCACACCTGCTTTGGACGCCGCATAATTTGCCTGTCCTGCATTACCGCTGACACCTACAACAGATGCCATATTTATGATGCGTCCGCTTCTCTGGCGAATCATCTGGCGGAGCGCAGCTCTTATTGTATGAAATGTTCCCTTCAAGTTTGTGTCCAATACCTTATCAAAATCTTCTTCTGACATCTTCATAAGGAGTCCATCCTTTGTGATTCCTGCATTATTAACCAGAATATCAATTCTTCCCTGCTCCTTGATCACCGTCTCGATGAATTCTTTACAGGCATCAAAATCGGCCACATTACATTGTATGATCACCGCTTTACCGCCTGCAGACTCAACTTCATTCTTTACTTCTTCGGCTCTTTCTCTGGAACCGTTATAGTTGATCACAACTGTTGCTCCTTTTGATGCAAGCTTCACAGCGATTGCTTTTCCGATTCCTCTGGACGCTCCGGTTACAACTGCAACTTTTCCTTCCATTGTCTGACTCATCTTTAAGCTTCCTCCATCATCTTTCCACTATCTGCAAGTTCGGTGCAGACTTTATCCACATCCTCCCACTGGGAAATGTGGAATACTTTCACACTTCGGTCGATTTTTCTTAAAAATCCTTCCAGTGTCTTACCCGGTCCGATCTCAACAAATGTATCAACACCGTCTGCGATCATGCGTTCCATGCTCTGCATCCAGCGCACCGGTGAACTGATCTGTGTCGTAAGAAGTCCCGGAGTTTCTCTGATGTCTGTTACCTTCTCTGCTGTTACATTCGTTACATACGGAATTCTTAATTCGTGAAATCTGGTATGTTCCAGTTCTTCCGCCAGTTTCTCTCCTGCCGGAACCAGCATCTGAGAATGGAACGGTCCGCTGACATTTAACATAATGGTGCGTCTCGCCCCTGCTTCTTTTAACTTTGCAGCCGCTTCTTCTACAGCGTCGGTCTTACCGGTGATGACGATTTGTCCCGGACAGTTATAGTTTGCGACCGACACATCAGCAATCGGTTCGATCACTTTTTCGATTTCCTCTGCCGCCATAGAAATGACCGCACACATGGCTCCTTCTCCTGCCGGAACCGTGTTCTGCATCAGGATTCCTCTTTTTCTTACCAGGCGGATCGCATCCATATCGTTCATTCCTCCGGCAGCTGCGATCGCCGGGTATTCTCCCAGGCTTAATCCTGCTGTGATATCTGCTTTCAGTCCTTTACTTTCCGCAACTCTTGTCATTGCCAGACAGGTCGTGACCATTGCTGCCTGTGTATATTCCGTCAAATCCAGCCTGTCATTTTCTTCAAAGCAAAGTTCCTTCATATCCAGATCAAGTTCCTCACCTGCCTGGTCAAATATGTATCTTGCAATCTCACTGTTTTCATAAAAGTCGGCTCCCATGCCGGCTTTCTGAGCACCCTGTCCCGGATAAATAAATGCAATCTTACTCATAGAATCCCTGTCCTCCGATTAATGCATCTGTCTCTGTTACCAGTTTCTGGATCAGATCTTTACATGACATTCTTTCTTTTACCATGCCGGCAATCTGTCCTGCCATTACGCTTCCGTTCTTTACATCACCCTCTACGACTGCTTTTCTGAGGCCGCCAAGTGTGAGCTTTTCCAGTTCTTCGAATTCTGCTCCGGCATTTTCCAGTTCCAGATATTTTCTCGTCATATCATTGCGAAGGGCTCTGACCGGATGTCCTGTGGTTCTTCCTGTTACTCTGGAATCAATATCCTTCGCTTTGATGATTCTTTCTTTGTAATTCTCATGTACCTGGGATTCATCTGTTACAACAAAATGTGTTCCCATCTGGACGCCTTTTTGCTCCCAGCATGAATGCCGCAGCAATTCCTCTTCCATCGGCAATTCCTCCGGCTGCAATAACCGGAATACTGACTGCATCTACAATCTGTGGAACAAGTACCATCGTTGTACTCTCGCCGATATGTCCGCCGGCTTCACAACCTTCTGCTACCAGTGCATCCGCACCACAGCGTTCCATTCTTTTTGCCAGGGCCACAGAAGCAACGACCGGAATAACCTTTACGCCGGCTTCCTTCCACATCTTCATGTATTTCTCCGGATTACCCGCACCGGTGGTAACAACCTTTACGCCTTCTTCGACAATCACCTTTGCAACTTCATCTGCATAAGGACTCATCAGCATGATGTTGACACCGAATGGTTTGTCTGTCAGTTCTTTTGCCTTGCGTACCTGATCTCTTACCCAGTCTGCCGGAGCACTTGCTGCACCGATGAGTCCCAGTCCGCCGGCTTCGGATACACCTGCTGCCAGATGGTATTCTGCCACCCAGGCCATACCGCCCTGAATGATCGGGTATTCAATTCCTAATAATCTGGTTACTTCTGTCTGCATAATCTCTATACTCCCTGTCTTTTTATAATTTTCTTACTCTTTATGAGCGTTCACATACTCTACAACATCACCGACTGTTACGATCTTTTCCAGATCTTCCGACGGAATCTCGATTCCATATTCATCTTCCAGTGCCATTGTCAGTTCAAAAAGATCTAAGGAATCTGCTCCGAGGTCATCTTTGAATGATGCGTTTTCTGTGATTTTGCTTTCCTCTACTCCTAAGTTATCTGCTACCATTTTTTTAATCTGTTCTAACATATCTTTGTTCTCCTTTTATTTCTGTTTTTGTCTCTCTTTTTTAGCTTTGGTTCCTTTTTAATTCTTTTGCACTTATAAGGGTTGCTTATCTGAGGCTTCTTACCACTCCAGAATGCTGGCCCCCCAGGTGAGTCCTGCACCAAATCCTGCCAGGATAATCTTCTGTCCTCTGTTCAGTTTCCCGGCTCGGTTCAGTTCATCGAGAAGAATTGGAATACTTGCGGAAGATGTATTTCCATATTCTTCCAGATTCATCGGAAATTTTTCTATCGGTTCACCCAGCCGCTTTGCGATTGCTTCTACAATTCTTCTGTTCGCCTGATGCAAGATGTAAAAACTGATTTCTTCCTGTGCCGTGTCATTCTTTTCCAATACTTCTTTTATTGCCTGCGGCACGCTCTTTACAGCAAACATAAATACTTCTCTTCCATCCATCTGCATCAGATATTCTTTTTCTTCCGGCTTTGGCATATCTTCCGGTGATAATTCGCTTCTGTCATATCTGCTTTTACAGCGAAGTGCTTCTCCTCTAAAGCCATCGGAGTGTGTTACCGGAAGATAATATCCCGTATCTTCGCGCTTCAGCACTGCCGCTCCTGCGCCATCCCCGAACAGGATACACGTCCCGCGGTCCTTCCAGTTCGTCAGATTCGATAAACTCTCGCTGCCAATGATCAGTGCAGTCTGATACACGCCCGCATTCAGATAAGCCGCTGCCGTATTATAAGCAACCACAAATCCGGTGCATGCCGCACTCAGATCAAAACATGTCGCATGCTTTGCCCCAAGGTCTTTCTGCACTTCACAGGCTGTACAGGGAAGTATTACATTTGAAGAAATCGTAGACACGATGATCAGATCCACATCTTCTGCAGCAATTCCCGCATTTTCAAGTGCCTGCCTTCCGGCTTCGGCTGCCATGGATACCGTCGTCTCTTCTTTGATAATATGACGTCTCACGACTCCGGTTCTCTCCCGGATCCACTCATCACTGGTATCAACCAGTTTCGCAATGTCATTGTTGTCCATTGCAAATGATGGTACGCAAGATCCTGTCCCACATATTCTTCCAGTCATTATAAATACCTCTGATTTATTTTGATTCTAAATTATTTTGACTGTCAAAGTATATATCAATAATTTTTGTTTGTCAAGTATTTTGAATATCAAAATATATTTTTATTTTTCCGGACGTCTGGTGTTTACCTGGAATTCATATAATTATGATAATATATTTTAACTTATAGCAGTTTCTCTTCCCATTCTTTTTCTTTGAAGCCGGTCAGAACGAAATTATCTCCGATTACTAATGGGCGTTTTACGAGCATTCCGTCGGTTGCCAGGAGTTTTAACTGGTCGTCTTCGGTCATTTCTTTTAATTTGTCTTTCAGGTTCATCTGTTTGTATATCATACCACTGGTATTGAAGAACTTTTTGAGTGGAAGTCCGCTCATTGTGTACCATTCTTTTAATTCTTCGTAAGTTGGATTTTCTTCTTTAATTGCTCGTTCTTCAAATTTCTACGTTGTGTACTTCCAGCCACTTTAATGCTTTCATGCAGGTGCTGCATTTTTCTGTATGCAAATACTTTCATCATAGATTCTCCTTTTTCCATCTTTCTAATTTTTTTCACAATATCATTACTGACGTTTCATATCGTTCTTCCAACGTTTTATTTCTTCTACACTATGTCCTACTGCTTCTGCAATCATGTCTTCCCTTGCTCCTAATTCAAGCAACTTCATTGCTGTTTCATATTTTCCTTTTTCTTTTCCACGCTCTTCTCCTATTAACTCTCCCGCTTTGTAAATCTTATCCATCTCTTTACACATAATCTCCACTCCTTCCTGTGTCTCTTTCAATACTCTTACCCGCTCTGCCAATACTTTGCTATACATGTCTTCTGCCTTTGTACAATGAAAATCATGCATCAATCTGCCCAGATCTGTATTTTCTTTCATCCGGGCGTTAATATATATAATTTCGCTTTTATCATTATAATCTCTGCCGGTTTCTCTTACAGTCCGTTTGATATGTAAGATGGGTGCAACTTCATTTTCTACTTCCTCATCTACGATAAAAATAACCTTTGATTCCGGCAGTTTTTCAAAATCTTCTCCCGCAAACAGACTATGTGCGTCTATTATACTGCTGTGGTAGCGCAATCTTTTTGGGCCTGCTCCGGCTTTTTCCTGCTGTACTTCTATATCATATATTTCTTTTCTGCCATTCACAGCCACACAGTCAAGTACAGCCGATCTTCCCTGTAAATTCTTGTAATCTTTCTGAACAACGACTTCTGTTAATTCCAGATCATCATTTTCAGTAATAACTCTTAATACATATTCCGCACATTCCAGAATATTTAACACGTTCCGCATGAACATATCACTCATCATTGTCAGCTCTGCGACTAACTTCTCATAATATCGGAACCGTTCATTAACAAAACCTGTCTTTAACAAATTCGTATTATTCATAGGCTTCTCCTCTCAGTATAAACTTATCTTTACAGTATTTCAATGCGATAATAATTATATTATCAAGTATATTTGCAAATGATTTTAATCTTCCGTTTCCATCCTTCATAATGGAATCCCACATTTCGAATATCTGATAATTCAACATTTATTTGCTTATTCTTTTGTTATATATTTTGAAAAATTTTGATATATTTATCGATGTATTTCATGATTGGAACGAAATGTTCCTTAACTCAACGAATTATAATATAGAATGATATGTTATAATCATGAATGCACCAGTTTTATCTGATGCATTCACCTAATATGACTTTTTATTTTATCCAATCCTTTTTGCTTTAGAAACCATGCTGGATCTGATATACGTCATTCCTGTGACCAGATAAATGACAGCTACAACAAGAACCGCCAATATACCAGTATTCAAGAACATATTTGCTATTAATGTAAGCAACAATAATATCGGTATTACTTTGTTCAATACAATATACGTCTTATATGCACTTTTGTATATAATTTCTTTTTCTGCTTCATCACAGCTTTCCACCCACTGTTCCGTAAATTTGCTTGAAGTTGGATCACCTTTTTTCTCCGGATGTGCCGCCTGTATCGCTTTTACATAACGTACAGAAAGATAAATATCGTAGAAATAGCACAGTATAAATATAATGCAGGCGAATAAAAAATATCTGGATTTTCCTGATTCTATATACTTCAAAGAATATCCAAAGGATAAAATTATGATGCAGGCCACCTGTGACACCAAATTAACCCCACTGGTCCACGCTCCCCATTTTTCTTCTTCGTAATCCAGTTCATAGAATCTGTCCTCATCTGCATCCTTCATTTCTTTGTATACATTCTTTAACCGGTATAAACTGTATTCACCAACAACTACCGTAACAACCGCGATTATAATCAGAGCTGGAAATATATATTGCTGAATCGTTCCGTTAATCGTTCTGATTCCTGCATCTATTCCTTTTTTCATCAGTTCATAGATGACTACCGACACGCCTCCGGCGATTCCCCCGATTATCACTGCCGCGAGCATCTTCCACGTTGCGGTAAAATAACTACTTTTCTTTTCCTTCATCATTTATCTCCTCTTCATATATAAAAATATCTTCTACACTGACTTCACAAATCTTCGCAATCTTTAACGCAAGTGTTACTGACGGCGAATAGTCTCCTCTCTCTATCTGGCTGATCGTCTGTCTGGATACGCCTGCGAGCTTTCCCATCTCGGTCTGATTGACGCCAAGTCTTGATCTGTATTCCTTCAATCGGTTTAGTAAAGGCAAATGCTCATCTCCTTTATCAATCATATTTTGACAACTTTTCTTGTCATTTAAATTCTAACAGATGACAACTATAGTTGTCAAGTTTCTATTTAATTCACTAGGCCAAATCCCCGAACCCTAATAAAAGCTTACAGTTCTCCATTTAATTATTATGGCATGCGAAACCGCAGGAATAAACTTACAAGGTCCTATCCTGTGCATACGGACTCATGGTTGGAAATTCTTAAGTAAAAAAGTTGACCGTTTGCTCACAAAAAAATCCACTGTCTGAGACGAATGTCGAGTTTGGATTTTTTGTGAGCTCGTTTTTAGGTCAACTTTTTTGCTTTAGAATTTCCCCATGTTGGAGTCAGCACAGGATAGGACCTTGTAAGTTTATTCCGATCGGTGACAGCCGCCATAATGCATTAAATAGAAAACATTCCTCCAAACTGTGAAAATCCCAATATACAAGCCGCACATACCAGCATAAATACAACGATTACTTTTACCCCTATAGATATCTTCGCATAACTTTCACAGATTGGAATCTGTTTATACTCCCATTCCGTCTGCATTTTTCTTCTCTTCCATTTCTGAACCAGTGTGATGCAGTCACATACGAAAAACGCGATAATAAATCCAAAACTGAATACCATAGCTGCTATATAATATCCTGCATCGGCACCTTCGATATCTATCTGCCGTTTGCACAATACTACAGCCGTTACGATCAATAAGAAATTTAGTAATGTATCCACAATAATCATCTTATCTACGATACTTTTCTTGCCGATTTCCTTCATACGCTCCGCTCCTTCCTGTAACAACCGCTTTTCATCCAGATCTTCTTCTTTTTTCTGTTTCACCGCTTCCAATTCCGTCTCTAATTCTTTCATATATTTCCTGCATTCACTACATTCTGCTAAATGCTCTTCCACCAGTTTTCTGCTATCTTCGCTGCATACCTTATCCAGATATAACGGTATCAGATCTCTGATAATCTCACATTTCATCATTGCCTGCGCCTCCCATCTTTTCTACAATCATTTTCTTGGCTCTGTAATAGGTCACTCTCGCCCAGCTTTCACTTTTTGAAAATAACTGTCCGATATCTCTGTATGATACCTCTCCCATCACCCGCAGCATGAATACTTCTTTGTACGGTTCCTGTAAGTCATGTAGAATCTTTCGGATGATCTGTCCATTTTCCTGATTGATTATGCCATTTAATAAATCCTCCCCTTGATCCGCATGATTTTCATCTAATTTATTTGCATATCTTTTCTGCTTTTTTGTCCACGCATAATATTCATGCTTCGCAATCTGACATAACCACACCGATAATTTACATTCACCTCTGAAATTTTCCAATTTTTCAAATGCAATGGCAAATGTCTGCTAGGTAAGTTCTTCTGCTATTTCCCTGTCTCCGGATAATCTCAGCAGAAAACAATATACCTCTTTTAAATATTTCTGATATACTTCCTCAAAAGATTCCATGAACTCACCTCTCTTCTCTCATTTATATCTTCTTTTACTATTAAGAGTCATTTTTCCTCAATTCGTTACAAACTTTTTTATTTTTATAAACCAAAGATACTTCCATAGATCCCCTTGACATTTTCTCCTATATCTATTATAGTACTTATCGCAATTGTTTACAAAGTAAACTATTATAAAGGAGCAACTATGAAAGACAAAACTGGACCGATATCGTATCAAAACAAGGCGACCTCCGGCATTTCGCAAGTATGGCGATCCGGAAATCCGGAAAATCAGAGCACACTTCTGCTCAGGAGATTGATTTTCTGTTCCGGATCGCGCTTTCGGAAGAACCACTGACCCCAAGACAGATTACCAACGCTATGGGCATCAGTAAGACTATCGTAAGCCGCCTGACCGACCATCTGGAATCCAAAGGGTTTATCTGTAAAGAGGCCTCTGCGTCCGACCGCCGCAGTTACTGCATCCGCATTACCGGTGCCGGAAAAAGATGAGATTGACCGTATGTACTATTACTATCTGGATCCACTCTATACATTACAGAAAAATATGAAGAAAGAGAAATTCGAGACTTTATTCCAACTAATCCGTGAGCGAACGAGATTCTTTCTTCACAAAAAAAATAAAGGAGATTTTATTAGACATTTTACCAGGAACTACAACTAAGCTCGACCGGCTCTAAACAGCTGATTAAAAACACAACCGATAAAAAAGAAAAACGCCGTCACATACTCATTTACAACTTTAAAGTATATCTTGTAATGGTATTCTGTGTCGCCGTTGTATCTTTATATAGTAAATTCATCGGAAATGACAACAGTGTCGTCGGAGTTACCGTGCTTCTGGCCGTGCTGGTTCTCAGGCAGGCCGATTTCGGAATCCGTACCACACACGGACTTGCCTCTATCGCAGGTATCTACGCAATCCTTATGGCGGGTCCCCGTCTTGCCAACATGGTATCCCCGGTTCCGGCATTCTTTGTCAATGTGGTCTGTATCATGCTGCTGATGATCCTCGGATGCCACAATGTGATCATGTACAATCACTCTACTTTTGTCCTTGGCTATCTATTATTATTTGGATATGATGTAAGCGGACATGCCTACATTTTAAGACTGGAAGGACTCCTTGTCGGAATGATCCTCTGCATGATCATTTTCTATAAGAATCAGAAGAACCGTCCTTACCGGCGTAAATTTTCTCATCTGTTCCAGGAATTCAACATTCATTCCGCACGCAGCAGATGGTATATCAAGCTGACATTCATCGTATCATCAGCGATGCTCATCATGTCCCTGCTCGGACTTCCAAGAGCTATGTGGGCAGGTATCGCATGTATGTCCGTGTGTCTTCCGTTTACAAATGACTGTGTCGCACGTTCCGGAAAGCGTTGGATGTTCAACATCGTAGGAGGTCTGTTATTCATTGTTCTGTATACGGTTCTTCCGAAGTCTATGTATGCCTATATCGGAATCATTGGCGGAATTGGTGTCGGATATTCGGCAGGATATTCCTGGCAGACAGTGTTCAATACATTTGGAGCGCTTTCCATTGCGTCCGGTCTGTTTGGAATGCCATACGCAGTAGCACTCCGAATTGGTGCCAACCTGTTT
>ENA-OQBL01000467-OQBL01000467.1-human-gut-metagenome-genome-assembly--contig:-NODE-467-length-21349-cov-9.412685_pt1 | contig 21349 bp, 24 predicted proteins | sample MGYA00242747_ERZ504553 | MGnify/ENA primary metagenome ERZ504553 (study PRJEB26092, sample SAMD00036240) | human gut metagenome | host: Homo sapiens | study: EMG produced TPA metagenomics assembly of...
ACGGGGGAGCGCGGCGGCCAGTTATCGTTGTCATCATAGTGCAGCGCAAAGTTTGGGTTGGCATTATACCGTGCCGTACCGCGCTCGGTTAGCACCAACTTGATAACGCCGGGCTGCTCCTCGTCCAGCCAGAAAAGCTGTTCCAGAATATCATTCGCCGGACCGTTTCCGCCATCGGAAAGTGCCAACGGGGAAACACGCAAAGCCTCTGCTATCTGATTTAGCAGGGGCTTTTTTGGTACACGGTAACCCATTTCGTATTGCGCAATGCGGTTTGCGCTGAGGTCAACCAACTTGCCCAACTCTTTCTGGGTCATGCGGCGGTGCTGGCGGATGCGCTTGATTTTCTCTCCGATGTTCATTTCGTTCACTCACTTTGAAGGATTTTCCTTATTGTACCACACCATAACATAAAAGCGCAAGAAAAAAGTAACAATTTTGCGAAAACTATTGACATTCGCATAAAAGCGCAGTATCCTATATTTACATCGCAAATATGCGAAAGTTGAAATTCGAGGATGGTGATCGAATGGATTGTAAAGAAATCAGAGAAATGTACAAGCTCATGTTTGCGGAGTACCCGGACATTGTAACAGTCAAGGATCTGCAAGCCATGCTGGGCATCAGCCGCCACGCGGCGTATGACCTGCTAGGGGAGGGCGAAATCAGTTGCATCCGGCTGGCAAATGCCTACAAGATTCCCAAAATCAATGTCATCGACTAATGTGTTCCGTTCGATTTTCCAGTCGCTGACTGGAAAATCGGGTTGTTGAGATATACAAGACATTTTTTCATTAAAGGATATAGCCGGAAAAAATCACTGTACCGTCCTTTATCCGTGCAGAGGATAGATGATAACCCATAGTAGTGCGGTCAACTCAATTTGCCAGACAGCGTCTGGTAAATTTAAGAATCCCAATATAGCGGGTACAATATTTTTCGGATTAGCATTCAAGATCCAATGCAAAAGTGACTGTGGTGCGAAGTGGATCTCTGCGCCACAGTCACTTTTACATTAAGCAAATCAACATAAGCCATAAATCAATATTTTAGTTCAGCCCGGACAATGATCGCATAACAAGGTCAATATCCTTGTTTTCCAACTCCTGAATGATATGGAGATAGGTCTTTTGGGTGGTTGTCATACTGGAGTGTCCCAGTCGCCGGGCAACACTCGCAATAGATACGCCGGTAAAAAGTAGCAGGGATGCGTGGGTGTGGCGCAGACCATGGATAGAAATGACCGGGATATTGCACCTCTCACAATGGCGGCTCAAAACATCGTTGACGGTGGAGTTGTAGACCTTGCCATCCACAAAAATAGGTTGATTGTCCGGCAGACCTTTTACAAGCTCGGAAAAACGGATAACAGACTGCCAATCAATTTGAATTTTACGAACCGATGACTTGTTCTTTGTCGGCTGAAACCCACCGGCGCCCTTGTAATCCCATGTCTTACTGATGGAAAGGGTCTGATGATAGAAATCAAAGTCCTTGGGGGTCAGGGCCAGCGCCTCCGAAAAGCGCATTCCGGTCTTGGCCACCAAAAGAATGAAATAATCCCAGTTCACTTCATCCTTTAATTCAAGCGAGGCAAGGAGCGTGTGCAGTTCAAATTGGTTAAGGTACTTTATTTTCTTTGTAGATGGTGCCTTGCCTTTAATAATCGCTTTCCGCGTGGGGTCACGGTCAATCAGCCCCTCGTCCACTGCGTCTAAAACAGCTCCTTTGAGTTGGTGGTGAAAGTCCATTGTCGTCTGCCGCTCATGGTATTCGGCATAATCATTCAGCAACTGCTGATACGCAATGCGATTCAAATCGCAAATTTTCAAATCCGGGATAAGTTTTTCGAGCCATTTTTGCGTCATCAGGTACTTGTCCATTGTAACCTGTCTTATCGCCCCTTTCTTGTATACAGTAATCCACTTTGCATAATATTCACAGAACTTATCTGTGCTTTGTGCTTCGTTAAGCATATTGCACCTCCGTTGTATGTGTGAATATGGCTTACGCTGATGAAGGGCGATAAGGTTGTCGAGCCGAGCAAGATAACTCCCAATTTGTCTTTGCTCGTCCTTGCTTGGCAACAACAACTCAATGTCCATTAGCGTTTCAGCATTGAGTTTAGCACGACCTCCGCCTACCAAAAGTGATTCAATATCTGCCTGGCTTATTGCATAGGCAAGGAATTGATTATCTGCACAAGCACACTTTCCTTGAAGAACGTGGGCGTGATTATTTACCCAAATACGCCCTTTTACGCACTTTACGGGATAATTTTTGAGGTCGTTCGCTCCGTCCTCTGCGACAAGAATAAACTCGCCATCGTGAGTGTATCCTTCAACATAATCTTGTATTCCGTTCGCTCCATAATAAGGAGTTGTGCCTGCAATTCGTAAACTTGCGGCAACGGGAATACGCAAATTATCGTATCTATCGGTTATTTCTCTAACCTTCCGCTGTTCCCAAGCGTATGTATTTTATGGCATAAGCCACAAATTTTTGTGGAAACCTTAACGATCTGTGTTATAATAGAAATAACTACTTACGCTTTTCCCGAGAAAGGGTATTTTCTAAAATAAAAGGAGCTTGACCGATGAACAAACAACAGCTTGCGCAGAAGATTTGGGCTTCTGCTAACCAGATGCGCTCCAAAATCGAGGCCAGCGAGTACAAAGACTTTATCCTTGGTTTTATTTTTTATAAATATCTGTCCGATAAAGAAATCGAATTTCTGAAAGACAACGATTATGACGATGAGCTGCTGAAAACCGTAACCGAGGACGACCCCGAAACCGTCAAATGGGTGCAGGAAAACATCGGCTATTTTATCTCCTACAAAGATTTCTTCTCCACCTGGCTCGGCATGGGCAAGGATTTTGATGTTTCCAATGTGCGTGACGCGCTGTCGGCGTTCAGCCGGCTGATTTCCCCCACGCACAAACGTGTGTTTGAGAAAATCTTCAACACACTGGAAACCGGTCTTTCCAAACTGGGCGACAGCTCTGGCACCCAGACCAAAGCCATCAGCGGTCTGCTGAACCTGATCAAGGATATTCCGATGGACGGCAAGCAGGGCTATGATGTGCTGGGCTTCATCTATGAATATCTGATCAGTATGTTTGCCGCCAATGCCGGCAAAAAGGCGGGCGAGTTCTACACGCCCCACGAGGTTTCGCTGCTGATGTCCGAAATCGTAGCAAGCCACCTGCAGGGCAAGAACGAAATCAAAATCTATGACCCGACCAGCGGTTCCGGCTCGTTGCTGATCAATATCGGCAAAAGCGTTTCCAAGTATATGGCTGACGCAAACAATGTAAAATACTACGCGCAGGAGCTGAAAGAGAACACCTACAACCTGACCCGTATGAATCTGGTAATGCGCGGCATCAAGCCGGACAACATCGTTACCCGCAACGGCGATACGCTGGAGGAGGACTGGCCCTACTTTGATGATGCCGACCCCATCAACTCCTATGACCCGCTGTACGTAGACGCCGTAGTATCGAACCCGCCGTATTCGCAGGCATGGGATCCCACCAACAAGGAGGGCGACGCCCGTTATGCCCGCTTTGGTCTGGCGCCCAAGGGTAAGGCGGACTATGCCTTTTTGCTGCACGACCTTTACCATATCAAGCCCGACGGCATTATGACCATCGTTTTGCCCCACGGTGTTCTGTTCCGCGGCGGTGAGGAAGGCACGATCCGCAAAAATCTGATTGAGAACAACCACATTGACGCCATCATCGGTCTGCCCGCCAACATTTTCTTTGGCACGGGCATTCCCACCATCATTATGGTGTTGCGCCAAAAGCGCGAGCGCGAGGATGTACTTATCATTGACGCCTCCAAGGGGTACACCAAGGAGGGCAAAAACAACAAGCTCCGCGCCTCCGACATCAAGCGCATTGCCGATACCTTTGTAAAGCGTGAGAGCATCCCCAAATTTTCCCGCACGGTCAGCCGTGAGGAAATCCGCGCCAACGACTACAACTTAAACATTCCCCGCTATGTGGACTCCTCTGAGGCGGCGGAGCATTGGGATGTATACGCCTCTATGTTCGGCGGCATCCCCGCAGCAGAGCTGGACGAGCTTTCCGCGTACTGGGCGGCGTTCCCTGCGCTGCGCGGTGAATTGTTTGCTGAAAACGGAACGCCCTATGCGGCGCTGACCGTTGAGGACATCAAGTCGGCTATCAAAAACAGCCGCGATGTAACCGCCTTTGAGGACGCCTATCGCTCCGCCTTTGCTGGGCTGCCCGCCTATATGAAGGCTGTCCTGTTGGACGGCATGGACAAAATTGAGATTGCCAAGACGGAAACCACCCTCAGCGAGGATATTTTTGCGCGCCTTGCCGACATTCCGCTGATTGACAAGTACGAGGCTTATCAGCTGCTGGACGACCACTGGAACACGATTGCCGTTGACCTTGAAATGATCCAGACCGAGGGGTTCGGTGCAGCCAAAAAGGTAGACCCCCATCTTGTCACCAAAAAGAAGGGCAACGATGAGCAGGAAGTGCAGGACGGCTGGGTTGGGCACATTCTGCCCTTTGACCTGCTGCAAAAAAACACTGTTGAAAGATAAGGCTGGCGCGCTCCACGCGCTGGAAAATCAGCTTGCCGAGCTGCCCACCGAATATGAAGCCCTGCTGGACGAATTTACCGAGGACGACAAGGACGCCTATAAGGAGTGCTTTACCGAAGAAGGCGATGCTTTTGTGCCGAAGGAGATTGCCAAAAAGGTCAAAGAACTGCGGCGTGACCGCACCCCCGAGGCACAAAATGCCTGCCGCATTTTCAACCGTGTAGAGGAACTGACCAGGCAGGAAAAGGCACTGAAAGCCGAAATCAAATCTGACGCAGCAGCACTGGAAGCCCTGACAAAAAAGACCATTGAGGGGCTGACCGATGCGCAGGTGTTGGAGCTGCTGGAGCAAAAATGGATTGCGCCCTTTACGAACGAGCTTGCCAAGCTGCCCGATGCCATGGTGGACAGCCTTGTCAGCAAGATTCAGACCCTGCAAAATAAATATAGCACAACCTTCTTTGATGTGGAAAGCGAAATCCGCGCCACCGAAAAGCAGCTGGCCGCGATGATGGACGACCTTACCGGCAGTGAGTACGACCTGAAAGGCCTGAGCGAGTTCAAGACGCTCTTGTTGGGTGACTGATATGGCAAAACAGAACAAACCTGCCATCCGATTCAAGGGATTTACTGACGCTTGGGAACAGCGGAAGTTGGGGGACTGCTTTACCGAACGCTGTGAAAGTATGCCCGATGGTGAGTTGATTTCAGTTACTATAAATGACGGTATCAAGAAGTTTTCGGAACTCGGACGGCACGACAATTCCAATGATGATAAGTCAAAATATAAGAAAGTCTGCGTTGGCGATATTGCGTACAACTCAATGCGTATGTGGCAAGGAGCAAGTGGATGTTCACCGTATGAGGGAATTGTCAGCCCCGCTTATACCGTACTTACGCCAAATTCAGGTATAAACTCCAAGTGTATGGCTTACCAGTTCAAATTACCTGCGACTATCCACACTTTCAAAATCAATTCACAGGGTATAACATCTGATAACTGGAATTTGAAATTTCCCGCATTAAGCGAAATCGAGATTTATGTATCCCCTTACGAACAGGAACAAGCAAAAATAGCAGCTTATTTCGCGAATCTCGACCACCTTATCACCCTTCATCAGCGTAAGTATGACAAGCTGCAAGTTTTGAAGAAAGCCATGCTTGAAAAAATGTTTCCGAAAAATGGCAGCAGCGTCCCCGAAATTCGATTCAAGGGATTTACTGACGCTTGGGAACAGCGGAAGTTGGGGGAAGTCTTTGAGGAATACTCTGAAAAGAACCATGAAGAACTTCCACCTCTTACAATTATTCAAGGCGGTGGAACCATCCGACGCGACGAATCTGAGCGATCCCTACAATATGATAAATCAAGTTTATCAAACTATAAAATGGTCAATAAAGATGATTTTATTGTTCATTTGCGTTCGTTTGAGGGTGGATTGGAAAAGGCAAATTCACAAGGAATCATCAGTCCTGCGTACCATACCTTCCATGGGGAAAATGTTGATTCAAGATTTTACTATGCTTATTTTCGGTCAAAGAATTTCATCAATAAAGACTTGAAACCTCATGTGTATGGAATCCGAGATGGTCGGAGTATCGATATTGAAGGCATGAAAACAATCAAGATTCCGTGTACATCTTATGCTGAACAAAAAAGTATTGGTGACTTCCTGACAACCCTTGACCACCTTATCACCCTTCATCAGCGTGAGTTAGAAAAGCTGCAAAATATCAAAAAATCCATGCTCGAAAAGATGTTTGTCTAAGGAGAATCGTGAAAAAATGGGAAAAATTATTTTATATCACGGCACTCCCGACAAAATCGTTGTGCCGAAATTTGGCGGCGGTGATGATAAACACGACTATGGCAGGGGCTTTTACCTTACCGAGAACATCGAACTTGCCAAAGAATGGGCGGTCTGCCGCCCGAACGACACAAACGGCTGGGTTCACAAGTACGAGCTGGAAACTGCCGGGCTGAAAATTCTGGATTTTCAGCAGCACAGTGTTCTTGCGTGGCTGGCAGAGCTGATGAAGCACCGGGACGCCGCCGACTCTAAGCGATACCGTATGCTGGCAAAGAAATTTATCGAAAAATACGGCATGGATACCCGCGATTATGATGTGATTTGCGGCTGGCGCGCAAACGCCTCCTACTTTTACATTGCCAAAGAGTTTGTGCGCGATAATATTGATGTGGATATTCTGGAAGATCTGCTGTCGCTGGGCGGTTTGGGCATCCAGTATTGCATCAAGTCCGAGGCCGCGTATGCAAATCTGAAAGAAATAACCGACGAGCTGCTTGCCGTGGACTACACTGAATTTAACGACAGGTACAATCAGCGCGACATAACGGCAAGAAAACGGATGCGCGAACTGGTGGATTCCGACGCGAACACGGTCACAAAGGTGTTCAGCACACTGTTTGAGAGGTGAGGGACTATGCGCGCGTATGCAAAGGAATATGTAAGCGATGTGGTCGAAAATCAGGGCAAGCTCTTTGACCTTGTGGCACAGAAATACCCTGACAAGGATACTGCGGCTTTTATCAATTCCTATATGGCAAGCAAAACCAGAAAAAGCATCGACGAAGCCAAAGCCTATGTAAACACGATGAGCGCCCCCGAATTGTGGGATTACTTTTGCAAAACCGAGGACTTTACACTGAAGGACGGCAAAGCCATCGAGGGTTTTATGCCGGACTGGATCGGCGAATTTTATGCGTATTATCAATGGTATTATAATCTGCCCAGCAGCGAGGTCGTAAAAAAAGTGCCGGTTGCTTTTCTGGAAAAAGCATACGGCGGGCTGCATGATCTGGAACTGGATTTGGCGGTACAAAAAGTCGGTGAAGTATAATGACGGTTGTTTGCTTTCATAACCCCAGTGAGGAAAACGGATATTTGAGCAACTGGTACCCCTGCCGCTTTACGGTGGAAGGGGTGGACTTTTCCTCCATGGAACAATATATGATGTACAAAAAGGCTGTGTACTTTGGTGACAAGGCTGTGGCGGCTAAAATTCTTGCAACCGATGATGTCGCCGAAATCAAGGCGCTTGGCAGGCTGGTTGCCCATTATAGCGAGCGTTATTGGAACGGTATTCGACAAATCGTTGTTTTTACAGGGCTGCTTGCCAAATTCACCCAAAATGACGACCTGAAAGCGCAGCTTGCCGCCACCAAAGGTTCCGTTTTGGCTGAATGTGCAGTCAGGGATACCATTTGGGGCATCGGCTTGTCGATGAAGGACCCGGACAGGCTGGATATTGGCAAGTGGAAGGGGCAAAACCTGCTGGGCTATGCCCTGATGATGGTGCGCGAACGGCTGTAAAAGCGCACACAAATACCCGGAAAGGGGCAAAACAAATGACCTTTCAAAAGGAATCGGACTTTGAAGAAGCGCTTATAAAAATCCTGACGACCAAAGGCTGGGAGAGCACAATTCTGAAATATCCCACCGAGCAGGATCTGATTCGCAACTGGGCAAACATTCTCTTTGACAATAATCGCGGCATAGATCGCCTTGGCGATTACCCCTTGACCGATGGCGAGATGCAGCAAATTGTGGAGCAGATTCGGGAACTGCGCACGCCGCTGAAGCTGAACGGCTTTATCAACGGCAAAACGGTTTCTGTCAAGCGCGATAACCCCGATGACAAGGCACATTTCGGCAAGGAAGTCAGCCTGAAAATCTACGACCGCATGGAGATTGCCGCCGGGCAAAGCCGCTACCAGATCGTACAGCAGCCGATTTTTCCCGGTAAATCCAAAATGCTGAACGACCGCCGCGGCGATTTAATGCTGCTGATCAACGGTATGCCGGTGTTCCATCTGGAATTAAAGCGCAGCGGTGTGCCGGTGAGTCAGGCATATAACCAAATTGAAAAATACGCCCACGAGGGTGTGTTTACCGGGCTGTTCTCGCTTGTGCAGATTTTTGTAGCAATGAACCCGGAAGAAACCGTCTACTTCGCCAACCCCGGTCCCGATGGCAAGTTTAACACCGATTATTACTTCCACTGGGCGGACTTCAACAACGAGCCAATCAACGATTGGAAAGAGATTGCCTCCAAGCTGCTGTCCATTCCCATGGCGCATCAGCTGATCGGCTTTTACACCGTGGCCGACGATGCGGACGGCGTGTTGAAAGTTATGCGCAGCTATCAGTATTATGCCGCCAGTGCGATTTCGGATGTGGTTTCCAAAACGAAATGGGACAGCGGCAAGCAGCGCGGCGGGTATATCTGGCACACCACCGGCAGCGGCAAGACGATGACTTCCTTCAAGTCCGCACAGCTGATTGCCAATTCCAACGATGCGGACAAGGTGGTTTTCCTCACGGATCGCATCGAACTGGGAACGCAGTCGCTGAAAGAATACCGCGCCTTTGCCGATGAAAACGAGACCGTGCAGGCAACGGAAAACACCTATGTATTGATTTCCAAGCTGAAAAGCATTGCCACCGCAGACACGCTGATTGTGACTTCTATTCAGAAGATGAGCAACATCCGTGACGAGGAGGGCGGCAAAAATGCCCGCGATATTGAGCTGATCGGCAAAAAGCGGCTGGTGTTTATCGTGGACGAGGCGCATCGCTCCACCTTTGGCGATATGCTGGCAATTATAAAAGAAACCTTTCCCCGTGCGATTTTCTTCGGCTTTACCGGCACGCCCGTGTTTGAGGAAAACGCCAAAAAGAACAACGCGCAAACCGATGTGTTTGGCAATGAACTGCACCGTTATAGCATAGCGGACGGCATCCGCGATAAAAATGTGCTGGGCTTTGACCCGTACAAGGTACTTACCTTCCGCGACAAAGATGTGCGGCAGGCTGTTGCACTGGAAAAGGCGAAGGCAACTACGGTTGCAGACGCCCTGAATGACCCCGCAAAAGCCGCTGTGTACTATAAGTACATGGACAACACGCAGGTGAAAATGTACGGCGAGCCGGGTCCGGACGGAAAGTGGATCAAGGGGATTGAGGATTATCTGCCCAATACACAATATCTGACGGCAGAGCATAAGCAGACCGTTATCGAGGATATTAAGGAAAACTGGCTGACCTTGAGCCATAACGGTAAGTTCCACGCCATTTTTGCCACAAGCAGCATCCCGGAGGCAATCGAATATTACCGCATGATGAAGATCACCATGCCGGAATTGAAAACAAGCTGCCTTTTTGACCCGAACATTGATAATAACGGCGGCGCCATTTACAAAGAGGATGGGCTTGTTGAAATTATCGAGGATTACAATAAGCGCTATGGGCAGGATTTTACAATACCCACCCACGCACGGTTTAAGAAGGATCTGTCGCTGCGTCTGGCGCACAAGGAGCAGTATAAGCGCATTGAACGCACACCCGACCAACAGCTTGATTTGCTGGTCGTTGTTGACCAAATGCTGACCGGCTTTGACTCCAAGTGGGTTAATACTCTCTATATGGATAAGATGCTGGAATACGAGAACATTATACAGGCGTTTTCCCGCACAAACCGACTGTTTGGACCGGATAAGCCGTTCGGTGTGATTCGCTACTACCGCAAGCCGCACACAATGGAGCAAAATGTGCTGAAAGCGGTGAAGCTGTACTCCGGCGACCGCCCGATTGGATTGTTTGTTGACCGCCTTGCCCACAACCTTGAAAAAATGAACGAGGTGTACGGCGACATTGCGGAGTTGTTTACGAGCGCGGGTGTGCCTGATTTTGAAAAGCTGCCGCAGGACAGAAGCGTCTGCGCCAAGTTTGCCAAGCTGTTCCGCGAGCTTAACGACTACATGGAGGCAGCACGTGTGCAGGGCTTTACATGGAATCAAAGCGTATATCATTGCCCGGACGACGCTGCCGATGAAACCATTGATGTCGAAATGCTGTTTGATGAGTCTGCCTATCTGATTTTGGCACAGCGCTATAAGGAACTGTCCACCGAGTCGTCAGATCCTTCCGATGATAGCGATGCGCCGTATGATTTGGTGGGCTATTTGACGGAAATCGACACCGGTGTGATTGATTCCAACTATATGAACAGCCGCTTTGATAAGTACCTGAAGCTGCTGAATCAGGCGGGTGCATCGGGAGAATCCATAGAACAGGCAAAAGCCGAACTGCATAAGTCCTTTGCCAGCCTGACACAGGAAGAGCAGAAGTTTGCCAATATCTTCCTGCACGATATTGAACGCGGCGATGCCACACCCGAACCCGGCAAAACGCTGCGGGATTACATTACCGAGTACCAGTGCCGTGCGAAGAATGACCAAATCCACCGCTTTGCCGTTGTGTTTGGCTTGGATGAAGAAAAGCTCCGCAATATGATGGGTCTGGGGCTTACGAAAACCAATATCAACGAGTTTGGCCGCCTTGACGAACTGAAGAAAAGCGTAGACAAAGCAAAGGCAAAAGCCTATTTTGAGAAAAAAGAGGGCGTAAAGCTGATACCGCCCAAGGTAAACCAGAAAGTGGACAGTTTGCTGCGGGAATTTATTGTAACCGGCGGCTTCGAGGTGTAAGGCTGCATATTTATAAGCGATAAGTCGAACAAAAGGGCCAAGGAAAATCCGAGGCCCTTTTACTTTTGCTTGGGAACAGCGGAAGTTGACTGAGTTTGTCGAGTTCTTTTCAGGATTAACTTATACGCCTAATGATGTTCAGGAAAATGGAACTCTTGTGCTTCGTTCATCTAATGTAAGCAACGGTGAAGTTGTCAATGCAGATAATGTCTATGTAAATCCGCAAGTTGTTAATTCTGAGAATGTTAAAGTCGGCGATATAGTTGTTGTTGTTCGTAATGGCTCTCGTTCACTCATCGGAAAACACGCACAAATTAAGGCTTTTATGCCCAACACGGTAATCGGAGCGTTTATGACTGGTATTCGTTCGGAATGTCCAGAGTTTACAAATGCTTTACTTAATACTTCAAGATTTGAAGAAGAAATCGCAATGAATATGGGAGCAACAATCAACCAAATCACGGGATATATGTTTTCCAAAATGGAATTCAAAGTGCCGTGTTTGGACGAACAAAAGAAAATAGGCGAATATTTTGAAAAGCTTGATAACCTTATCACCCTTCATCAGCGTAAGTCTTATATTTATGGGATGTCCAATTTTATATGATTACCAAAGTATGGTTACTGGAATTTGTGACGTCCGACTTTCTCAACGAAAGCGGCTGGGAATGTGGAAAGCACTATGCCGAACTTCTAAAGAGCCTGTTTACAGGCAGCAAGTAACCAGTCCTTACGCGAGTGTCAGACCATACCAATGCGATGTGACGTGTGCGCTAGTAGCAAAGGGCTTCACCCATCTATGCCTCCGCCTGTGCCCTGCCGTGGTGGAGTTGTTAAATGATACCGGCTTTTACAGCTTTTTGCTGCAGATAGTTACAGAAGGCGCTGCAAGACACAAGCATAAACAGCGCATCCTCCGGCTCTACAGTTTTGCTCTCGTTCAGGATGGCATGACGGATACCGTCCTGGTCGCTGGTATAACCGTAGATTTTTTCAAACCCCGCTGCGAGGGCGGAATGGATGTCAATGCCGCTATTATTAAGTACCTTTAATGCTGCGCCTAGGGTAGCTTTCGGATTGTCGGCAAGGATCTGGCACATGGATTCTACTGCGGAAATGGATTCCTTCACACAGTTGCGGTAGTCGGGATCGGTTTTGTCGGAGTATTTCTCAAGGGCGGTCTGAATATGGATTCTGGCCCCGGAAAACGGCCCGCTTAATGCAAGCGCAGATTCGATGGATTGAATTTCCGTTTCGTTTGTGATGGGAGAAATCTGCTTGCCGATGATGCGATAGCCGACGTTATCTGCTTTAAATACATTATCAAGCATATTGGAAAAGATATAAGTATAAGGGTAGGTGTCGTTGACAACTTTCTCACAGAAATCTAAAATATCGTACCAAGCAGTTTTTTGCAGAAGGATAATCTTTTTAGCAGAGTCTACAATCTGTTGGCAGGTGTAAAGTTGCGATAAATCATGCCGCATATATTGAGACCAAATGCGAATACAAAAATCTCTTTTGTTCATACTTAAATTGATCATATGTTCGTAGTCCGACACATAACGGCTAAACCATTGATAAAATCTATTCCAAATGTCCATCCGTGTATCTTCATTCAGACAATCTGTCTGAATCGGCACTTCTATCGGCTTAATCCCTATTCTTTGAGAAAAAGACAAATATGGCATAAGAACGCATCCTTTCATAAATATATTTTATTATTCTACTGTTTTATGGAACATAAATAAACGATAGTATTAAATTGATGTTTACTTCATTTCTAGACCGCAGATTAAGTTTCCGGCCACATAACCTTCCACTCAAAATACTCTGCCTGCGTAATCTCCCCTGCATACAACTTCTTCTGAACTGCAGCCCAATCCTTTAGAAAATCATCCAAAATCGTATCATCAAACCACATCGCCACGGGGGAGCGCGGCGGCCAGTTATCGTTGTCATCATAGTGCAGCGCAAAGTTTGGGTTGGCATTATACCGTGCCGTACCGCGCTCGGTTAGCACCAACTTGATAACGCCGGGCTGCTCCTCGTCCAGCCAGAAAAGCTGTTCCAGAATATCATTCGCCGGACCGTTTCCGCCATCGGAAAGTGCCAACGGGGAAACACGCAAAGCCTCTGCTATCTGATTTAGCAGGGGCTTTTTTGGTACACGGTAACCCATTTCGTATTGCGCAATGCGGTTTGCGCTGAGGTCAACCAACTTGCCCAACTCTTTCTGGGTCATGCGGCGGTGCTGGCGGATGCGCTTGATTTTCTCTCCGATGTTCATTTCGTTCACTCACTTTGAAGGATTTTCCTTATTGTACCACACCATAACATAAAAGCGCAAGAAAAAAGTAACAATTTTGCGAAAACTATTGACATTCGCATAAAAGCGCAGTATCCTATATTTACATCGCAAATATGCGAAAGTTGAAATTCGAGGATGGTGATCGAATGGATTGTAAAGAAATCAGAGAAATGTACAAGCTCATGTTTGCGGAGTACCCGGACATTGTAACGGTTAAGGATGGCAAACCGAAAGCGGCCCATCATCCTGCGCTGCCCGGTGACAGCGGAGGAACGGGCGCTGATTGAGCAGAAGATGGCCCAGCTCCCGACACAGCGGATCGGTGCCTATCTCCGGAAGATGGCGATTGACGGGTATATCATCTATACCGACACCACGGATATCAAGGCGTTCACCGCAGAGCTGTCCGCCATCGGTCGGAACATCAATCAGATTGCAAAGAAGCTGAACGCCGGAGGTTCTGTCTATCAGACGGATATCGAGGAAATCCGGGAAAGGCAGGCCCAGATATGGCAGTTACAAAGACGCATCCTATCAAGTCTACGCTGAAAGCGGCCATCGACTATATCTGCAATCCTGAAAAGACAGACGGGAAGCTGCTGGTATCTTCCTATGGCTGCGCCGCCGAAACTGCGGACATTGAATTTTCCTGGACCCGCCGCCATGCCATTGACAAAGGGACGCACCTGGGACGTCATCTGATCCAGGCATTTGAGCCTGGGGAGGTGACGCCGGAGGAAGCCCATGAGATCGGTATGCAGCTTGCGAAGGAAATCCTGGGCGGCAAGTATGAGTTTGTCCTCACCACCCACATAGACAAAAATCATATCCATAACCACCTGATTTTTAATGCGGTCAGTTTTACCGACTACAAGCACTACCATTCCAACAAGCGGAGCTACCACTATATCCGCCGTACCAGCGACCGCATTTGCAGGGAACACGGCCTGTCAGTCATCATCCCTGGAAAGGATAAGGGCAAGAGCTATATTGAACACCAGGCAGCCCAGGCCGGGACCAGCTATAAGGCGGCGCTGAAAAAAGCCATTGACCGGCTGATCCCCGGCTCCGCTGACTTTGAAGATTTACTGCTCCGCCTGCAGCGGGAGGGTTATGAAATCAAACGGGGAAAATATGTTTCCTGCCGCGCTCCCGGCCAGGAACGGTTTACCCGGATGAAAACCCTGGGCGTGGACTACACGGAGGAAACCATTGCCTCCCGGATCGCCGGGGGCTCCAGGCCATCCGGACGGCCGAAACAGCGCGACGGAAGGATCAGCCTGCTCATTGATGTCCAGAACAATCTCAAAGCCCAGCAGAGCGCCGGGTTCGCGCATTGGGCGAAGCTGAACAATCTGAAACAGGCGGCCAGGACCATGAACTTCCTGACGGAGCATGGGATCACAAGCTACGCGGAACTGGAAAGCCGTCTTGCCGACGTGGCCGGGCGGCGGGATACCGCCCATGCCTCCCTGAAAGAGACGGAGGCCAGGATCGCCGAGCTGTCCCTTGTGATGAAGCACGCCGGAACCTACCGCCGCTTAAAACCGCTGTATGACCGTTACCGCCATTCCAGGGATAAAGAAAAATTCCTGCGGGGCCATGAGAGCGGGATCATCATTTTTGAGGCGGCCGCCAGGGAATTGAAGAAGCTGGGGGCGGTGCCGCTGCCGTCTGCGGAGAGCATGGAAAAAGAACTGTCGGAACTCACCACAAAGAAAGATATGCTGCTTGCCGGATACCGGGCCGCAAGAAGCGAAGCGCAGGAACACGAGACCATCCGCCAGAACGTGGACGCCCTTCTTTCCGCGCCGGAGAAACAGGAGCAGCAAAGAAGGCATGAACTGGAATAGTGCCGCAATGCGGATCACTAATATAAAATTTCAAATCACAGGAGGTATCACCATGAAAAACGGAAAAGAGAAAACAACGATTACGGTATCCACGCGTCCCGGCCTGGACTCGCGGGAATGGTTTGAGGAAAAGAGCAACCGCATTCTGGAGGAGCTGTCCTTCCTTGCGGATATCCTGCACCGGCCGGGAGACGCCCCATCCGGGGGATGGCCCAGCAAGCGGGAGGAGATCGACTTCCATTTTACCCAGGCGGTCAGGAACGCCTTGAAGATCGCCTCCCTGTCCGGCGAAACGGAACGCCCTTTCACAGCGGAGGACATTGACCGGATCATAGACGGAGGGCATAAAGGATATCTGGAATACAGGGAGGGCAGACAGTCCTAAACTGTCCTGTTCGCAGATTGTTAGCAAATGATTTTCTCCATGCCCTGGGCGCCGTCCGGATCATTTTGTATGATGGAAGTATGGAAGGAGGTCTGCCTTATGACGAGAAGTGAAGCGGTCAAAGCATTTTTTCTGAAAAGCGTGCTGCCCGTGGCGGCGGCCATGCTGCTGTATTGTATTTTCAAATCCGCCTGCATGAAGGACGGGGAACTGGACTATGTGTGGCTCTGGATACTCTGCGGGCTACCCTTCGGCCTCCATCGGATGTGCCTCTGGATCGTGCCGGGCGGCGGCTCCTTCGGAGGCGGGATCGCGCTGTTCGCGCTGAACTTTATCATCGGCGGCGTGATCGGCGGATTCATCCTGGTCTGGCGCCTGGTCGTGGCGGTCTTATATGTGCCATTGACCATGTACCGGCTGATTGCCGGATAAAAAGTATGCGTCATGGAAATGTGGAAAACTGCCGCTTGCGCCGATGGAAAACCCATTCACAGCACATGGAAAAGGACAGGCCTTTCCCACATCCTGCAAACAGGTTTCCCACAGCACCGCCGGGACAGGCAGTTTACGCACATTCCCACAACGCCTGCGGCTGCGAAAATCCATCCTATCCTTTCCTATCCGGTATGGAGCAGACAGAGAAAAAACATAAAAAAAGGAGCGGGAGTACAGCCATCGGATGAACTGAGAAGCTGTACTCCCGTTTGCGGATTATATGTGAAATCATAATGTATCTATGTTATAATTAAAAAAATAGAATCAGAGGGAGGAAAAGTAGATGGATAGTGAAAATTGTTTTGAACATCAACTTCTTACAATGACTACAATTATTGAAACCGTTGTAATAAAAGATAAAAAAGTTTATTCTTTTCAGGGCTCAGGATTTTACTATAATGAAATGAAACCAGCCGACCCAACCAAGACAGGACCCCAAGCCCATGTGGGGGCGCGAAATAGAGCCGCACACCGTGCTTTATCTATCGCTGGAGACCATGCGTGGGAAGATATGCGGGCTGTACAGGAACGCTTTGGTAAAACAGACGGCGTGGTGGCGCTCCACGCCTACCAGAGCTTACAGCTTTGCCCGGAGAAGTATCTGCCCATTGTAGAAGGTGTCATTGACGGAGCCATCAAATTGAAAGATGCGGATGATGAGAAGGAGGATGTGTAAGCGTCCTCTTTTCTCGTTTGAAGAAATACCGCCCGAAAGGGCAAAAATACGGGGTACGAGAAACCGGCAAGCAATGCAAAGCGGTACCCACTTTGCAAAAACAGGCGGATTCCGTTTACACGGAGCCCGCCTGTTTCATGCTTGTTGGGGCGCTGCCCCAATCCCCGCAGAACACAGAGTTTGCGTTCTGAAACGATGGATAAATCCATCGGCTGCGCGATTTTGCAAATCGCTTGTGGGCGGGCAGCTCAACGCTGCTCCGCCTCTTTTTTCCCGTCGTTCATTTGCTTCCTCCTGCTCCTTGTCCAGCTCCAGAATACGGTCGATATTGGCCTTGGCCGTCAGCAGCTCTTTCATTTCCTCACGGGCCTTGCGGTAGTCGGCGTAGACGGATTTCTTCTCCGCCAGCAGCTCGGCGTACTCGGTATTCAGCGCCTTGATGGTGGGCAGCTTCTTGAGGCCCAGTCCATCAAAATAGTTCTTTGCGGCCTTATGGATCGTGATCTCACTTTCATGCTCTGCAAGAAATTTCTTGGAGTACCCGGCCTTGCGATAGGCAACGTAGGTGTCGCGGGTCTTGGTATAACCCACGATATGCTCCCGCAGCACGGCAATCTCGGCCATGCGTGTTTCCGCAGATTTGATCCTTGCGGAAAGCTCGTTGAAGTGAGCAGACGCTGCCGCCGCTTTCTCTGAGAGAACGGCGTAATCTAAAAGCTCATGGTCTTGCAGATAGGCCACCGTCTGTGCCATCTGCTTCAAATTGAACAACGTCGCCCAACGCGCATAACCGGCACCCTTGCCAGCGCGTAATTTTGTCTGAATGTCCACCAGCAGATTCCCGCTGCGCTTTTGCGGTTTGACTGGCGCTGCGGCGCTCTTTCGCGGCGTATGCGCCTTTTCACCTGCGATCACCGCGCGGAGATCTGCGGGAGTATAGCCGTCACCGAGGGTATCCATGCGAATGGACTTTTTCTGTTCGCTGCCTAACAGGGATGGGGCTTTTTTTGCCCTTGACCTCATACCCGGCCTGCCGCAGCAGCTCCAGCAGCGTTTCAAAGCTATCGGGCTTTTGTGTCAGCGCATCGTCAATGGCTGTGCAGATTCGCTCCCGGTGGGAGGGCTTCTTTTTGTCGCCCAGCCACTTGTTGTAGCTCTTGCCGTGGCGCTTCGGATTCTCCACGATGGAGCAGCCGTTCTCGATGCAGATGGTATCGTTGAGCCGCCGCACGGCGCGGCTGCTGCCCCAAAAGTTTCGGAATTTTCGGGTCTGGCTGAGCGCGGTGGAGTTCCAAATCACATGATTGTGAATATGGGCTTTGTCAATATGGGTGCAGACAATGTAGGCGTGATTGCCTTTGGTGAAGCGCTTGGCCAGCTCACAGCCCAAACGGTTCGCGTCCTCCGGTGTGATCTCGCCGGGGACAAAGGATTGCCGCAGATGGTAGGCAATCACATTATCCTCGCCGCGCACTCTGCCGGTCTTTTGAATGTACTGATTCTTGGTGAAAAGAAACTCGGCGTCGGCGATCCTGCTGTTGCATTGCCAACTCGTAATCAGCCTGCCGCCGTCCGTCTTTTGTGGATTTTCGGTGTAGTCGATGATGTCGCTGATGGCCTGTCCCACCGTGCGGCCTTTGCCGGTGTGGAGAGGCATCAGGCGCGTGGTTGCCATGGGTGTTCACCTCCTTGAAAAGCAAAACGGCCTGCCGAAGCAGACCGCTTTATTCTTCATTTATCGGATTGATAGCGGATAATCGGAACCTGTTTTACCTTTCCTCCAATGGTTCGTCGTTCCAGAGCAAAGATCATATCAGGGGTGCGTTCGAAAAAGCCTTCGTCCTTTTTCCAGCTCATGCCGCATTTGCAATGCTGCAAGCCTATGAACTGCTGCTTCATCTTTCTGCCGCAGTTCGGGCAGACCTTATTACTGTTTCCCATATTATTCAGCCCGCGCTAATCTATATAGACTGCGGATGGATTCCACGACCGTATGCCACGACAGGTCGGCAGCATAGGAGAACTTCTTCTGATAAGCCCGCCACAGCTTTTCCATATTTGAGTCGGCCTCGACTTCATCAAAGGCCGCAGGCGCGTCGGCAAGATACTTCTCTGTACCGCGTTTCTTGGCCGTTGCAATGAGCGCCGCCCGGAGATCAGCAGGAACGATACTCTGTCCGTGGAGCTGGCTCAGAATGTGCAGATCATAGAAATCTCTCATGCGGGTGTTGGTGGTAACACGGGACACAACGGTTTCCAGCTTCTCGGCCAGAACGGTTTCCAGATTGTACGCCCAAATCTCAATGGAGCGATCCTCCAGCATCAGTTTGAAGCTGTACCGCACTTCGCGGGGCGTGATGGCATCGCCGGTGGAAATGTCGATCTTGAGCGGCGTTATCACACCGTCAAACTCCGTTTCCATACTGACGCGGATGCCCGGATACTCGGCCTCGTCCATGATTTCGGAAATACGCTTCACACGGAACTCCACGCCATCGTCCACCGGAACGGAGATGATGGAGGCGATCATATTCTCAACTTCCTCGATGCCGACCGTCGCACCCTTTACGGTTGCGTCAATGTCCATTGTGGAGCGGGCGTCAAGGCCGACCATGGCAGCCACCAGCATCCCGCCCTTGAGAATGAACTTGTCCCGGTACTCCGAAAGAGAAATGCGCTCCAGAAAGCGCTCCATCATGTAATTGCGCATCAGAATCTGTGCATCTGCGGCTTTGTCCTTGGAGAGATTGCGGATCAGGTCTTTGAGCTGCCGTGCAGTCTTAATCATAAGAGTACCTCCAAATACTGCCGAAGCAGTTTTTCAACACGGAACATCTGCGCATAGCGCATCAGTTTCCGTAAGTTCTTGTCTTTTCGTTTTGCGTATTGCTTGAGTGCATCCTGAAAGGTCTGCGTCTCGATCCCGCTGCGGCTGCGGATCAGATCGCAGATGGTACGCTCCATATCATAGACGGGAACGGGATTCCCGAACGGCGTGTTCATCGTGACGATCCCCACGTCATGCAATTCTTTCTTGATGGTGTAGACCTTGATGCCATCCGCTTGCAGACTGGCGGGATTGTAGCCAGTCTTGACCGTGATGGAATACGGACTCGGCTCCCGGTCGGTCAGGTCATGGAAAAACAATGCGCTTTCATGGGAGAATACGGCCTGCGCACAGCGAAGGTGCAGCAGGTACATGGCGTCCGTCCATGCGTCGGGCGAAACATAAACGCCGTGCGCCGCCTGTTCCACGCCGCGCTGCTTGGCGTAGGCGTAAAACGTGGACTTGGCAATACCGATTTCCAAAACCTGCGCGGTTTTGACGATCCCATTGTTTTGCTGAAAAAGCAGATCAAGCCGGTCGTAGGCGGTCATGTTATCACTTCCTTCTTGCTAATATTATATCCGAGATTAGCAAGAAAGTAAACAGCGATTTTAGAAAAGCAAGCCGAGGCGTTCGCCCCGGCTTGCACTTTAACTATGAATGAAGTTTTTCATGGCAGAGTTCACGTCTTGCAGCTTGCCAAGTCCCTGCACAGCCAGCATCGGAAGTCCCATCGGGCTGATCAGAAACGCCAGCACAAGGAGGATGATGCCGTTCTTTACGGAGTAGGTAATCAGCACGGCGAAAGCCAGCAGGGAGAGCAGTCCGCTTGCCAGCTTGAACACGAAGCCGGAACAGGACAGCAGCCCCGCGCACAGCCAAACGAACAGGGACAGGATAAGCGACAGCGGCGCAAAGAGAATTTTCAGGATGAACATTTTGCGGCCTCCTTTTCACAAAGTGCGGTCAGCGCGTTTTGCTCCTCAATGATCTGAGCTTCTTCCTTTTCGGTCAAATCACGATCACCGCCCGTGATCTCCAGCTCGCGGAAGCTCTCATAAGCGTTCAACAGAGAGTCCCGCAGCGCTTCGGGCGTAGGGCAATAGTCTACGGTGTTCCAGTCCTGACGGTGGTTGTCAAAACCCATGACCGTGTAGCCTCTGCTGGTTAGGACAACTTCAAAATCCGTATCGCGGTTGAGGTAGTCGGAAAATACCTTCAGCACAATTTCGTTTGTCAGCATACGTTCCGCAGCTCCTTTCCAAGCGGTCAAATCTTTTTCTGATATTAGAATACTTTGCTCATTGGTGTTTTGCAAGGATACGGCAAAGTCATACGAATAGTTTTCGCCTTTTGCCCGACATCTAACCATATCACAGAATCTCACTTTAGTACAGCTACCTGAACTAATTTTCTCCAGATGGGAAATATAATGTTGGTACAGTTACAGGGACGGGAGGTGTGGTACTTGCAGTTGAATGAAGCCGTCAGCAGGCGTTTGGTTGAGCTGATGCAGGAGCGTGGCATGACGCAGTATCAGCTTTATATGAAAAAGCGGCGTACCGAAGTCCACCATCGGTAATCTTGTGAACTGCGCATACCCGTCTATGAAGCTGCGGAATCATCCACGAGCTTTGTCAGGGATTGGAGATCGACCTGAGCAGCTTTTTTGCCTCGCCGTTATTCGATGAAAAATAATCTGG
>ENA-OQBL01000468-OQBL01000468.1-human-gut-metagenome-genome-assembly--contig:-NODE-468-length-21287-cov-3.889130_pt1 | contig 21287 bp, 26 predicted proteins | sample MGYA00242747_ERZ504553 | MGnify/ENA primary metagenome ERZ504553 (study PRJEB26092, sample SAMD00036240) | human gut metagenome | host: Homo sapiens | study: EMG produced TPA metagenomics assembly of...
TATGACGCTCCTAGAGCCCTTGGTATAAATGTTAAACGAATAGCCTTTACATCTTTATCATTGTTTCCTTTTATTAAAGAATAAGAATAACCAGTAACGAAATCATTGAAATCATAATCTCCCTTTTGCGGCCAATTGTCTTCAAATGCTAATGTGCCGCTGATGGAAGAAACATATTCTTCGGGGGCAACCGGTATTTCATCTTTGGGTTTCATAATAGGATCGGAGGTGACTTTGAACAAAATATCATTGTAGTCTTTATCATTATTTTCATTCTCATCATTATGCTGACGATTTTCCATACCTACAATGTTCATTTGTGCTTCTTCACACCAATCGGGTAATACCATTTGTGTAGTTCCCGGGAAAGTTGCCAATTTTACTATTGAGGATAGAGGTGGAAAAACGATAATTTCCTATCATTTTATAGTTACTGTAATTCCCGATAATTCCATTGCTAATCATGGCCCAGCCTATTTTAACTCCTTCGGGAAAGGTATCGACATATTGATTGCTCTTTTCATCCCAATACAATAATTGAATTTTTGAACCGATAGTTGCCGATGCAGAGTTTGTCAGTCTTTTTGTATTAGTATTTGGATAGATGATGGTTTTGTGTATCGTTTGGGCATCATCGGCTGTCAGATTGCCGGTATAGGTGTAGTAACACAGGGCATTTGCCACATTATTATTATTTATGCTGAATCCTCCGTCACCGATTAGTGTAACCCATACGTGTGCACCTTGAAAATGTTCCTTCTGTATTGGCTGGAGGAGTTATCTCTAAATCTGTACAATAATTCTCTCCAAAATATTTTTCATCTTCTACGGTAACTCTTTCCGGGAAATAATTGGAAGCCAGCGTTATTTCTTTTGAAGTCAAAGTATTTCCGGCTTCAATCACTTCTTTATCATTTGATTTGCCATCATTGATAATTCCTCCACTGGCACCGTCGGTGAGTTGAAAGTTTTTGTAAAAAAGGAGTATAGATTAGTAGATGCTTCTATCACTTTAGCATTTCTTCTTCCGGTAAAAACGCCTTCTCCTCCGGCTCTTGCTTTGGCGGATTTGGCATTGACACCGGTAGTGGTGAAGGTGATATTCATATTATTCTGAATCTCGCAGGTCTGAATCATTTCAAAACTTGAGACAGGAGTATAAACATAAAGAGTGGTTGCTGTATTAGGTACAGCGAGTGTCGCTTTTATAGTACCGCTTTCTGCCGTTTTACCCGAATAAAGAGGAAAGATATCCGTTCGGCGGTCTCCTTCTTCTGTATAAGGATTTTCCAAATAGACATAAAATGGAACGTCAGGTATTGCCGAACCGCTATTGGAACGAGTTGTGACTTCCAATTTCTTTTCCGATATCATTCCGAAATCAAATGATAAATCTAATTCTTCTTCTTTGTCTCTGTCTGAAAGATTTAGATTATTCTTGTCTAAACAAGAAGATAATGATATGCATGTACATACCATATAAAAGATGACCCTGTTCTTCATATATTTATTATTATAGATGTTGGCAAATTTAAGTAAAAATCTAAATAAAAGCTATTTGTTTTCTACTTTTTTGTCCTTTTTGTTTATAACTTTGCTCTCCAATTTTAAGGTATAAAAAGAAATGTTATGGAACCGATGCATAAAATTAATAAAGTAGAGGTCCGGAATTTACAGATCGAAGATTACATCCAATTATCACAATCATTCAAGCGGGTGTATGCGGATAAGGATGTGTTTTGGACACACGAGCAAATAGAAACGCTTATCCGGATTTTTCCGGAAGGGCAAGTAGTAACGGTGGTAGACGATAAGATAGTGGGATGTGCTCTTTCTATTATTGTAGACTATGATATGGTAAAGGGAGATCATACCTATGCCAAAGTAACTGGTAATGAAACTTTCTGTACGCATAATCCGGAAGGGAATATTTTGTATGGTATCGAGGTGTTTATCCATCCGGATTATCGCGGTTTGCGTTTGGCACGCCGTATGTATGAGTACCGGAAAGAATTATGCGAGAAACTGAATCTGAAAGCGATCATGTTCGGTGGTCGTATTCCTAATTATTATAAGTATGCGGATACGATGCGTCCTAAGGAATATTTGGATAAGGTGCGTTCCCGTGAGATTTATGATCCGGTATTGACATTTCAGCTTTCCAATGATTTTCATGTGCGTCGTGTCATGAAGAATTATCTTCCCAATGACGAAGAATCCAAGCATTGTGCCACTTTGTTGCAATGGGATAATATTTATTATCAGGAGCCTACGCAGGATTATGTGGATAAGAAAACCACTGTACGTGTAGGGTTAGTGCAATGGCAGATGCGCCCTTATAAAACATTGGATGATGTATTTGAGCAGGTTGAGTTTTTCGTAGATGCCGTTTCTGATTATAAGAGTGATTTTGTTCTTTTTCCAGAATATTTCAATGCGCCGTTGATGGCCAAGTTCAATCATTTGGGAGAAGCCCAGAGCATTCGTGGTTTGGCACAATATACCGAAGAGGTTCGCGACCGTTTTATCAATTTGGCTATCAGTTATAATATTAATATCATTACGGGTAGTATGCCATACGTAAAAGAGGACGGAGGGCTTTATAATGTTGGTTTTTTTAGTACGGCGTGACGGCTCATACGAAATGTATGAAAAGGTACATGTCACTCCCGATGAGATAAAGAGTTGGGGCCTCTCGGGCGGTAAGATGGTGCAGACTTTTGATACGGATTGTGCTAAAATTGGTATCTTGATTTGTTATGATGTGGAATTTCCCGAGCTTTCTCGTATCATGGCCGATCAGGGAATGCAGATTCTGTTTGTTCCATTCCTCACCGATACTCAGAACGGCTATTCCCGTGTACGTGTTTGTGCTCAGGCACGGGCAATCGAGAATGAATGTTTTGTCGTTATAGCCGGTAGTGTGGGAAATTTGCCGCGTGTGCACAATATGGATATTCAGTATGCACAGTCTGGAGTGTTTACTCCGTGTGATTTCGCTTTCCCAACTGATGGCAAACGGGCCGAGGCGACTCCGAATACCGAAATGATTTTAGTTTCGGATGTTGATCTGAATCTGTTGAATGAATTGCATACGTATGGCAGTGTGCGCAATTTGCGTGACCGCAGGCATGACCTTTATGAACTGAAGATAAAGAAATAAAAAAATGTTTCATTACGGATTACTCAGGTTAACGCTGGTTTATAGATAAGTGGTTATTATTTTATATTTCCGCCTTACTTTTAAGAATAACCTGTGTTAATCAGAGTGATCCTGTAATGAACTTTGTTATTTCAAAATAAAAGAAGCTACGGGCCATTCTATAACAAATATAGTTTTTCCTTGTCTGCTTTCCTGTAAATAGAAATTGCCCCCATGTCTTTTTATAATCTGCCGGCACAGACTAAGCCCGATACCAGTTCCTTCTGTTTTTGTGGTAAAGAAAGGAACGAATATTTTTTCTTGCAATTCCATAGGGATTCCCCGTCCATTGTCAAGTAGTCTTATATAAAGTTTGTTTGTTACTTCCAGTGTTACTTCTATTTGTCCGTCTGTTTTTCCTTCCAATGATTGCATAACTGTTTTTCAGCAGATTTTAAAAAAACTTGAGAGAGTTGCTTCTCATCGCCCTCAATATATATATCAGAGGGGGTGCTACGCAGAATGAAATGGATATGAGCATTTTCAAAATCAGATTGTAGTAACAGACCTAGATTGTGCAATGAATTGGTCAGTGAGAATCGCTTCTTTTTCGGTTCCGGCATATACGATAAGCGTCGATATGATTCTGTGAATTCCATCAGTCTTTTCGCTTTGTTCACGAATCACTCCAAGTCCTCGTATTACTTTCTCGTCCGTACCGGGGCGCAATGAAAGTGTTTGAGACAGAGAAACAATAGGAGCAATGGTATTCATAATTTCATGAGTAAGCACCCGGGTAAGTTTGTTCCATGACTCACTTTCTTTCTCATTCAGTTCATTACTGATATCTTTGATAGCCAACAGGGTAATCGTTTCTGAATTTAGTTTCATCCGGTTCATGGATAGTGACAGTTGTTTTTTTGGAGTTAGATTGTAAAAGAAAGGAATTTTCCACATTTCCATGGGTTATGAAATCTTTCAAGATCGGATATTGCTCTTCCAATTGGCGGAGGAATATGATTGACTCAACTCCCAGCAAACGTAAGGCTGCACCATTTACAAACAGAACTCTTTTTTCGGAGTTCCACGCTAGCACTCCATTTGGTACTTCTTCCAGTAAAGAGTGATAAAAGTTCTCTTGTACCCGGCTTTGCGATTTCGTTGTGGCAAGCAATTCATTGATTCGGTTTAGTGAATGGCTAAGTGCATTCATTTCTTTATCTGCCGATTGCTCGTTGAACAGTATCATGCTCTCTTTATCTTCCATCGCATCCAAGAATATTCTTATTTTGGCATTGAATTTATTCAATTGTTTTACCAAAGCTCTGATAAAAAAAGTGAAATAATCAAGAAAAGACAGCCTAGAATAAGGGCGGTATGTGTAATAATAAGTGCGATACCAGCTCCGGCTACAGCAATTATTAATAAGATGTAGCTTAGGATAACCATATATAGATGTTTGCTGAATACCATGATCATCAGAGCTTAAAGCGTTTTATTTTGTTGTAAAGTGTCTGGCGGCTGATGCCTAACTGTTCGGCTGTTGCTGTCAGATTTCCATCGTTTTGACGGATGGCTGTTTCTATGGCCTGGCGTTCTACTTCTTCCAGATTAGGAACGGTAGTGGAGAATTGTGGACTCCAGGTTTGTTTTACGAAAATGTCTTTGGAACGGATTACATCTCCTTCACATAAAATAACTGCTTTCTCGATGGTATGTTGCAATTCCCGGATATTTCCCGGCCAATGATAAGAACATAATTTCTCTAAAGCATGTTCATGCAGGAAGATTTCTTTTTTTCGTATTTAGCAGCATAGCGCTGCATAAAATAATCAATGAACAAATGTATATCTTCCCTCCGTTCGCGTAAAGGCGGGATTTCCAGATGAATAGTATTCAGTCTGTACAATAAATCCTCACGGAAAGTCCCGGAATCCACCATACCCTGAATATTCTTGTTGGTAGCTGAAAGCAGCCGGATATCCACTGGGATTACTTTATTACTGCCGATGCGTGTAATTTTTCGGTTTTGTAATACGGTGAGCAACTTTGCCTGCATGGCTAAAGGGAGATTTCCTATTTCATCCATAAACAGGGAACTGCCGGATGCCGCTTCAAACTTTCCCGGCCGGCTCTCGTAGGCATCGGTAAAAGAACCGCGCTCATGCCCGAACAGTTCACTTTCGAATAAAGATTCACTGATTGCTCCCATATCTACCGTTACCATAGAATGTTCCTTTCGTGTGGAAAGCCGGTGTATTTCCTGTGCCAGCATTTCTTTTCCTGTTCCGTTTTCTCCGGTAATCAATATATTGGCATCTGTGCGTGCCACTTTCACTACTATCTTCATTAACTGCTGCATGGCAGGGGATGTTCCCACAATCATCGGTGATTTGTTTCTATCGGGGATTCTGTTTTTCCTTTTCTTACCGCTTCCAAAAGCATCTTTTATTTTGCGCACTAAGGTCCGGTTATCCCAAGGTTTCAACAAAAAATCAGTTGCATCATTCTTTAAAGCCTTTACTGCCAGTTCTACATCCCCGTATGCTGTAAGCATGACTACGGGTAGTGCAGGAGCTATCTCACGGATTCGTTTCAGCCAATATAACCCTTCGTTGCCGTTATTGATTCCTGCCGAGAAATTCATATCAAGAATAATCACATCTATCGGAGAGGTATTTATGATAGATATGATTTGATTCGGATGATGGGCTGTCTTTATTTCGCTGAACTCCGTTTCCAGTAATAATTCCAGTGAGGCCAATACTCCTTTATTATCATCTACTATTAAAATCGTTCCTTTTTCCATCTCATTTTTGCTTTCAGAGGCTAAAGGTATCTGCTTTTGATTGTTTCTGCAAATGAGGCGTCCAATTATTGGACGTTTTTTATTATTTTCTGTAATGCTTTTATTTATCATAACGGTGACTTGACATTGGAATGTGTCTTCAGTCCGTGTTGTCAGCGTTCCAATATCTTCCTTGGTTCGTTCTGGTTTTATAGTGTTTATAATTTGGACGTTATACCGTCTAAAATTTGGACAGCTAATTTATATTTTATTTTGTAACTGGTTGATTATTAATGTTCTGATCTTCTTGGCATATCGTTTGCTTCCTATTCTGTGTTTAAATTAAAATGCAATGAGAAATAACTTGATAATTGTGTGTTTGTTGTCCGGTCTGTCTTTGCCTGTATGTGGGCAAAGTACACTGGACGATTGCATACGTTATGCTTGGAAACATAATCCTGGTTTCAAGAATGTCCAAATAGACGTAAAGGAAGCACGAACAGACTATGTGGCTGCTATGGGGTAAATTTCTTCCTTATGTTTCAGTACAGGCGGAAGTGGGCAGGCATATCGGACGTTCTGTCGATCCGGATACTAATGGATATACAGCCGATTCATATAATCAAGGAACTATAGGAATGGATATAACTCTTTCTTTATTCGAAGGATTTGCCCGGATCAATCGTTTGCGATATACGCATTGGACTAAAAAAGAGAAGGAGTGGGATCATCTGGCAAAGAAAAATGATTTGGCTTATCGGGTAGCTGAGGCTTATTATAAAGCGGTATTGGATAAAAAGCTTTCAGAACTGGCAGCTGAACAGCTTCGTTTGGGAGAACGTTATCTGAAACAGACGGAAGCTTTTGTAGAACTGGGGTTGAAATCGCTTTCGGACTTGCAGGAAGTAAAAGCGCGTCATCAAGGAGATGTGTTCAGAGAGCGTATGTATGAAAAAAATCGTCAGATGTCCTTTCTTTATTTAAAGGAAATACTGGGTATGAAAGAGGGCGATATTTTGTCTGTTTCTTTATCAGTCAGTGAGGATACGCTCTTGTTAATGCCTCAAGTAGAGGTAGAAGAAGTCTATTTACGGTCCGTACACGTACTGCCGGATTATAAACGGATGGAAATGTGGGAACGCGCTGCCCGTAAGGAGTATGCTGTGACCCTTGGACAGTTCAGCCCGACTATCTTCGCCCGTTTCTCATGGGGATCTGATTTTTATAATTCCTTGTTCTCGTTACATCAATTGCGTGACCATTGGAATAAATATATAGGAGTAGGTATTTCATTCCCTATTCTTAGCGGATTAGATCGGAATGCCGGAATAAGGAAGAAGAAATTAAACTTGCAACGGGTGCGGAACAGCATAGAGGAAGAGAAGTTACATTTACGTAATGAAACGGAACGAATTGTACTTTCATTACATTCGGGATGGGAAGAGCATCGACAGGCTTCCCTGCAGGTAAAAGCAGAAACGCAAGTGCTGAAAGAAACGGAACGGAAGTGGGAGGAAGGGCTTGTTTCCGTGTTTCAGTTGATGGAAGCACGAAATCGCCTGCTTGTCGCTAAAGCGGAAAAAATAAGAGTGCGTTTGCAGTACGAACTGACATCGCGACTAACTATGTATTATCGGACAGGAAGTTTTATTAACCATTAAAAAATATGGACACACTAATTGAACGTAAAAAGCGTTTCACTCCCAGGCGGATTTATGGAGGTGCGGGAGTATTATTCATATTGGTATTCGATTTTTTATTTTAGTTTTTCGTGATACCGGTTCCTCCATGACCATTGACAAGAGCCGTATCACTATCGCTACAGTTACAGAAAATGAGTTTAATGATTATGTCCGTGTAATTGGACAAGTACTTCCCAGCCGCATGATTTACCTCGATGCTATAGAAGGCGGAAGAGTGGAGGAACGCCTTCATGAAGAGGGAGCGATGGTAAAGAAAGGGGATGTGATTCTGCGCCTGAGTAATCCTCTGCTGAATATCGGTATCATGCAAAGTGAAGCAGATCTGGCCTATCAGGAAAACGAGTTGCGTAATACTCGTATAAGTATGGAGCAGGAACGGTTGAGTCTGAAGCAGGATCGTATCGGTATTCAGAAAGAATTCATTATAAAGAAACGTCGTTACGGACAATACAAGCGGCTGATGGAGGGGCAATTGATAGCGAGGGAGGACTATCTCCAAGCTACGGAGGAATATGAAGCGGTAAAAGAACAATTGTCGGTATTGGATGAGCGGATCCGTCAAGATAGTTTGTTTCGTTTGACTCAGATAAGCAGTTTGGACGAGAATATAATGAATATGAAACGAAGTTTGGCATTGGTACGAGAACGTCTTGAAAACCTGAAAGTGAAAGCTCCTATAGACGGGCAAGTGGGTAATCTTGAAGCACAAATCGGGCAATCCATTTCTGCCGGGGAACATATCGGTCAGATTATTACTGCTGATCTGAAGGTACAGGCATTAATTGACGAGCATTATGTGGAGCGTGTCGTCCAAGAGCTTCCCGCTGACTTTACCCGTGATGGAGAAAATTATAAGTTGGAAGTAACCAAAGTGTATCCTGAAGTGAAAGACGGGCAGTTTCGTACAGATTTCCGTTTCACGACAGGGCGTCCCGAAAACATTCGGGCGGGACAAACTTATCATATCAATCTTCAGTTGGGGGATCCTGTCAAAGCTGTTCTGATTCCTCGGGGAGGGTTTTTTTCAAATTACCGGAGGACGATGGATATATGTTGTGGATGAAAGTGGTAAATTTGCCGTCAGACGTCCTATCAAGATTGGCAGGCAGAATCCTCAGTTTTATGAAGTGACTGACGGGCTGGCTTCCGGTGAGAAAGTTATTATTTCCGGTTACGAGCTGTTTGGAGATAATGAGAAACTGATTTTAAACGAATAAAAAACACGTAAGAATGATTAAAGTAGAAAACCTCTCTATGTTGTTCAGCACCGAGGAAGTGCAGACCAAAGCATTGAATGAAGTAACTTTCGAAATTGAAAAGGGAGAATTTGTCGCTATCATGGGGCCGTCCGGTTGTGGAAAATCTACCTTGTTGAATATACTTGGAACATTAGATACCCCTACTTCGGGCTCCTATCTCTTTGAAGGAAAGCGAGTGGATAAAATGAATGAAAACCAGCTGACCGCTCTCCGAAAAGGAAATATCGGTTTCATCTTCCAAAGCTTTAATTTGATTGATGAACTGACTGTATATGAGAATGTTGAACTCCCATTGGTGTATCTTAATATAAAGCCGACAGAACGTAACAGGCGGGTAAAAGAAGTGCTTGAAAAAGTGAATATGCTGCATCGCGCCAATCATCTGCCACAACAGTTATCAGGTGGACAGCAGCAACGTGTGGCCATAGCCCGTGCCGTAGTTACCAATGCCAGGCTTTTGCTGGCGGATGAGCCGACAGGTAATTTGGACTCTACCAATGGGGTGGAGGTTATGGAACTGCTTAGTACACTGAACAAACAGGGGACCACCATCATCATTGTTACCCATTCACAGCGTGATGCTGCTTATGCACATCGTATAATCCGTTTGCTGGATGGTAAAATTATTGCCGAGAATCGTAACCGCCCTATGGAATCTGACAGCAAAATTGAAATTTTATGATTATACAAAATTATTGGAATAGCGTTTGGCGTAATCTGATGAAGAGGAAAGGTTTCAGCTTCATCAATATCTTTGGCTTGGCTGTAGGCATGGCATCAGCTTTATTGATATTTACTTACGTTGCTTTTGAATTTAGTTTTGACAAAATGCATAGTAAGAGTGAACGGATTTATCGTGTGCAAAGTACTTTTCATGAGGGGGAAGTTCTGACGGATGATTGGGCGACCAGTTCATTCGGATATGGTTCGGCCATGCAGGAAAATCTGGCGGGAATTGAGGATTATACTCGTGTAGGATGTATTATCCAACCGGAGCAATTGGTAAAATATGGCGAATTATGTCTGCGCGAGAATGGGATAGCATACGCTGATCCTGGCTTTTTCCGTTTGTTTGATTTTGAATTGTTGAAAGGTGACCGCGCTTCTTGTCTTTCCATGCCATGTCAGGTAGTGATTACGGAACGGATTGCCCGCAAATATTTCAGAGATGAAGACCCTGTCGGGAAGATACTTATTTTTAACAGCAATATGGGGAAGGTGTCTTGTGAGGTAACTGGAGTCATGAAAGAAATGCCTTCTAATTCGCATATACATTATAATTTTCTTTTATCATATGCCACCTTACCTAAATGGGTACAGGAGTATTGGTACAAACATGAAGCCTATACATATGTATTGCTGGATTCGCCCGAGCGCAAAGAAGAGATAGAACGTGCTTTTCCTCAATTGGCCGAGAAGTATAAAACTGAAGAGGCATTGAAAAACAAGACTTGGGGGGTGCGGTTGGAGCCATTGGAGAAGATTCATCTCAATCCTCAATTAGGTTATGAGGCCGAGTTGAAAGGAAACCATTCGGCCATCATCGCGTTGATTTTCGGAGCTATTGCTATTTTGATTATTGCTTGGATCAATTATATAAATCTGACAGTTGCCCGTTCTATGGAGCGTGCCAAAGAGGTAGGAGTGCGCAGGGTAGTGGGAGCTTTCCCGAAACAGCTTGTTGGTCAGTTTCTATTTGAAGCATTTGTAATGAATTTGATCGCTTTTATCATTGCGTTAGGATTGATCGAACTATTACTTCCTTCCTTCAATCAGTTGGTAGGACGTACTATTACTTTCTCTGTATGGTTTACGGAATATTGGGGGGCGGGGTTCTATTGCTTTTTATAGTCGGTATTTATATTTCCGGTTACTATCCTGCCCGCGCATTGTTGCGTAAGAAGCCGATTGTTTTACTGAAAGGTAAATTCCAAAATAGCCGTTCCGGAGAAAATACACGTAAAATATTGGTCATAGTACAATATACGGCATCCATGATATTGCTTTGTAGTACATTAATTGTGTTTGCACAACTCAGCTATATGCGTCGGCAGTCTTTGGGAGTAAAGACTGACCAGATTTTGGTAATCAAGTTTCCCGGGCCTACTGAGGGTATGAAAACAAAGATGGAGTCTATGCGGAGAGCTATCAAGAAATTGCCATTGGCGTCGAAAGTAACTTGTTCCGGGGCGGTACCGGGTGAAGAGGTGGCCATGTTCCTGTCCAATCATCGGGCACATGATGCGTTGAAGCAAAACCGGTTGTACGAGATGCTGAGTTGTGACCCTGATTATATAGATGCATACGGACTGGAGGTGGTAGCCGGACGGGGTTTTTCCGAGGAATATGGGGACGATGTGAATAAATTGGTTATCAACGAAACGGCTGCCCGTATGTTAGGATATGTGGATAATGATGATGCCATTGGTGAGGAAATAGCTGTTGAAACGCTAGGAGAGCCCATGCAGGTAATCGGGGTAGTGAAGGATTATCATCAGCAAGCGTTGAATAAAGGTTATACAGGGGTAATGCTTTTCCATAAAGATAAGATTGACTGGATTCCTCAGCGTTATATTTCGGTTGTGATGAAACCGGGTGATCCTTCGGAATTAGTATCACAGATAGGAGAAATATGGAATAATTATTTTGCTGGATTCCAGTTTTGATTATTTCTTCCTCGACCAGTTCTATGACCGGCAGTACCGTCAGGATGAGGCTTTCGGCGTATTGATGGGAGGTTTTACCGGATTGGCTATTTTTATCTCCTGCTTAGGTTTATGGGTGTTGGTTATGTTCTCTTGTGCCGTCCGTACCAAGGAGATGGGTATCCGGAAAGTATTGGGGGCATCTCGTTGGAATCTGTTTTATCAGTTGGGTAAAGGTTTCTTTATTCCTATTATTATCGCTATTCTGATTGCGTTGCCTGTGGCATGGGGCAGCATGAATGCATGGTTGGCTCATTATCCGTTCCGAACAGAATTGAAAGTGTGGTTCTTTCTGCTTCCTGTGGTCTTGATGTTGTTGATTTCTTTTCTGACTGTAGCAGGACAAACCATAAAGGTTGTTTATAGTAAACCCGCTCGGTCATTGAAATATGAATAATGGAATATAAGATATCCGTGGTTAGTAATTCATTTACAAGGAATATCATTTAAAACCAATATAAATTATCGTACCAGTTCATTATGGCAGATCAATACTGATAAACTTTGAAAACCTTTTGAATTTTTCTACAAAACTAATTTTGCGTCTAAAATTATTTTATTAATTTTACAGCGTTTTTAAGGAGAGTCTAACTCTCTATAGTTACAAATGAGCGATGAGAAAGGGTGCCTTGGTGGCATCCTTTCTCTTTTGTAGTGTGTTTTTGTATAATTTATATTGTATTTTACTTATGTCACGATTATGTGAAATCACGATACATCTTTTGTATTTCCGTTTCTTTTACTTTTATCAGACTTAATCGTTTTTCTTGCATTAAAAAACAATTGGACCTCCCTTTGCTATATATTTAACACTCTTTTAATCTCATTTTGTTGAACAATCTACGCGATTCAAATGTTAATATAATGTGTTTTTCATAGTAATAGATTTAAGATTAATAGTTAGTATTTGCTTGTGAAAGTCAGTACACTTACGGATAAAAGCGTTTATCCGAAAAGAAAAGAGAGGCGACCGGAAACGGAAGCCTCTTTCTTTTTGAGCATTTTTAGTTCCCATAATTATTGTGAGAGGAAAATTGATTCTGATTGTATAAATAATATAATGTGTTGAAAATAAGATTTTTCCCTTTTTAAGCCTTTAATAAAAAATGGAGTTCTCTTAGTAAGAGAACCCCATTTTGCTGCAAAGATAGCTATAATTCCTTAATACAGAAAATTCCGCATTAAAAAAGTATTCCAAAGTATGCTTATAAATGACAATTGTTTGCAAAAATAATATGAAAGGTTATAACTATAGGACACTCTATCAGGCATTTAAGTAAACTTGGGGTTCTCTTACTAAGAGAACCCCAACAAAAAAATCGAAAATTGATGGCTTATTCGAGCCTCATTTTTTAGAAGAATAATTTAATTATGATGTTTTGATGGAAATAAAAAGTCCTATGGAGCTTGCAACCGAAGCACTCTCTTATAATAATCAAAACATAGCGAGCGAAGCGCCTAAGTTACTGCTCTGCAGTTCAATCGCTTCCGTCTCAGACCAGGGGTCAAATAAGGGAGTCACGCCATTGGCGGGAATAGGGAAGGAACATCCTGAACTCAATTGGTATTATCTGTATCTGCCTAACAAAGAATTGAAGCGCTATATCGGCGTTTTTAGTGGCAGGAAGTCCGTAAAACTTCGTAAGCCGTCAGGTGAAGCAGAAGAAAGATACTTTTGTTTCAAGGTATTTTCCTATACTTCGACGGACCACAGGAAACGCTTCGAGCAATGCGCCTATACTAAGGAGGAATATACTGCCCGTCGTGATTCCGCCCGGGTAGTGAAAGAAGCCTTTGCCACCGGTTCCGCCCGGAAATTGAATGCTTTGACGGACGAGAAAGAAATCGAAGGCAACGGCTGGCTGTTTGTCTGCGCTCCTTTGGATCAGTTGGAACTTATTTTGTCTGCTATGTTTCCTCGCCAGTATTTGGTGACGGACTATAACACGCACCGTGCGGCGGTCATCCCTCAACGTCAGATGGAGGAATTTATCTATTTGTACGAATCCATGCCTTACAATATCGAGTTGATGAACCGTCCTTTGGAGGATTATCTTCAGAAGAAACAACGCATCCGGATTACCGGTGGTGTTTTCCGAGGGAAGGAGGGGTGCATTATGCGTTTGCACCGCAATACCCGGTTGGTATTTGCTTTTGGGAATATGACGGTGGCTGTGAGTTATCTTCACGCTTTTCCGTTTGAGAAAGTGGACTAGGATACATATTATATTCCCTATTTAACTGAATGACAATAATATGTCCAATTCCTTAAAACAAGTAGCGACCAAGGGGATTCTCTGGAGTTCGATAGAACGCTTTTCTGTGCAAGGTATTCAGTTTGTGATCATGATTATCATGGCCAGACTGCTAACTCCGGAGGATTACGGCCTTGTCGGAATGCTGACCATATTCTTGGCTGTTTCCCAATCATTGATAGACAGTGGATTTTCCCAGGCCTTGATACGTAAACAAAACCGGACAGAAGTAGATAATTCTACTGTGTTTTATTTCAATATAGCTGTCGGTCTTGCGCTTTATCTGTTATTCTATATTTCCGCGCCTTGGGTGGCGGATTTTTATGGACTTCCCGAACTTTCTTTAGTGATGAGAGTGGTATGCCTGGGTATAATCTTTAACTCACTGGCTGTAGTCCAGCGTGCACTACTGACAGTCAGGATAGATTTCAAGACCCAGGCAAAGGCATCATTGATTGCTGCTGTTATCTCCGGTATGGCAGGTATCATATTGGCTTATACAGGATTTGGCGTATGGGCATTGGTATGCCAGCAACTGGTCAATCTGGGGATAAACACCTTGTTATTATGGATCTTTTCAAAATGGAAGCCCATGAGAACCTATTCCTGGAAATCTTTCAGGGAATTGTTCTCCTTTGGCTCCAAACTGTTGGCGTCCGGTCTGCTGGATACCACTTACAACAATATTTATCCCATTGTCATAGGCAAGGTCTTTTCCGCCGGTGATTTGGGACATTATACACGGGCCCAACAATTCTCTGTTTTCCCCTCTTCCAATATTACAGGGATACTGCAACGTGTGACTTATCCCGTGCTTTGCAGCATACAAAATGATATTGACAGATTACGGGGAGTGTATCGTAAATTTCTCAAGTTGTCCGCTTATGTGGTCTTTCCTCTTATGACAGGACTTGCAGCGGTTTCCTTTCCGTTTATCCGAATTGTGTTGGGTGAGAAATGGATATTCTGTGCGGTTCTGCTTCAAATCATCTGTTTCTCGATGATGTGGTATCCCATTCATGCCATCAATCTGAACCTGTTACAGGTACAGGGGCGTTCCGATCTTTTCCTCCGGTTGGAAATTATCAAGAAGGCGATAGGAGTCAGCATCCTTTGCCTGACCATTCCTCTAGGTCTGAAAACCATGTGCTTTGGGGGATGGTAAGCTCCCTTCTTTGCCTGGTAATCAATACCTTTTATACAGGAAAGCTGATACAAGTCGGTTTTATCATGCAGATGCGCGATTTGTTTCCCACTCTAGTGGTTTCCTTGCTGATGTTTGTCCTTGTGCTTTCCCTTCAGTGGATGACTGAGAATCTGTATGCCCAGTTGCTGGGTGGTATCATTTTGGGCAGTGGGTTTTATCTGGCTGTAACAAGGATTCTTCGTTTTCAGGAACTACAGGAACTGTCCTCATTGTTCTCAAAAAGATAAATTAAAAAAAAATTGATATGGATAAAAGTTTGATAACAGTAACGTCTCCGTTACTGCCGGACCTTGACGATTTTCACGCAATGCTCAAGGAAATTTGGGCGAGCAAGTGGATAACAAACAACGGTTCTTTTCATAAGCAACTGGAAAAGGAACTGGCTGCTTATCTGAAAGTACCTTTTATCAGTCTTTTCACCAATGGAACACTGCCATTGATAACAGCTTTGCAGGCTTTGAGAATAACGGGAGAGGTGATAACCACCCCTTATAGTTTTGTGGCTACCACCCATGCCCTTTGGTGGAATGGTATTACTCCGGTCTTCGTGGATATCGACCCGTCTACAGGTAATATGGATCCGGATAAGATAGAGGCTGCCATTACACCCAGAACGACGGCCATTATGCCGGTTCATGTATATGGAAAGCCCTGTGATACCGTGCGTATTCAGGAGATAGCCGATAAGTATGGCTTGAAAGTCATTTATGACGCGGCCCATGCGTTTGGTGTGGAAGTAAACGGTGAAAGCATTCTGAATGCGGGGGATATGTCCACGCTCAGTTTCCATGCCACCAAGGTTTATAATACGATAGAGGGTGGTGCTTTGGTCATGCACGATGAACAGACCAAGAAACGTATAGACTATTTGAAGAATTTTGGCTTTGCCGATGAGGTGACCGTGGTTGCTCCGGGTATAAACAGCAAAATGGATGAAGTGCGTGCCGCATACGGATTGCTGAATTTGAAACAGGTGGATGCTGCCATTGCTGCACGTCATCAGGTTGCCATAAAGTACCGTGAAGTGTTGCGTGGGGTGGATGGTGTCACATTCTTTGACGATATGCCGGACGTGAAGCACAACTATTCATACTTCCCCATTTTTATAGATGCAGAGAAATATGGTATGACTCGTGATGAACTTTATTGCAGGATGAAAAAACAGAATGTGTTGGGACGCAGGTATTTCTATCCGTTGATAAGTACTTTCTCTACCTATAAAGGATTACAGAGTGCCGGACCGGAAAATCTTCCTAACGCACATAAGATGGCTGACTGTGTGATTTGCCTGCCGATGCATCATGCGCTGGGAGAAGAGGAGATTCAACGTACATTGGATTTAATTGTAAAATAGGATATGAGGCAGAAAAAATTAATGCTCCTTGGAGGTATCCGTTATCTCCTTCCTGTGATAGAGGCGGCTCACGAGCAAGGTTATTATGTGATTACGGCTGATTATCTGCCTGACAATATTGCTCATAGATATAGTGATGAGTATGTCAATGTCAGCATTATAGACAAAGAAGCAGTATTGAAGGTGGCCCGTGAGAAGGAAATAGACGGTATTCTTTCTTTTGGAGTGGATCCTGGTGTTGTATCGGCATCGTATGTTCAAACCCAGATGGGTATTCCTTCATTTGGACCTTTCGAATCGGTTGAAATATTACAGAATAAGGATAAATTTAGGACTTTTTTGTCAGAGAACGGTTTTAATGTGCCTTGGGCTTTTGGTTTTTCTTCGCTGGAAGATGCTTTGGCTGATACAGACAAGTTTTCTTACCCTTTGATTGTAAAACCTACAGATTCTGCCGGTAGCAAAGGAGTGACCCGGGTGGACAAGGAGGAGGATTTAAAGGAGGCTTTGGAATATGCTTTCAAGCACTCTATCAAAGGAAATATTATAGTGGAGGAGTTTATCGAAAAACAAGGCTGTTCGTCAGACAGTGACAGCTTTTCTGTGAACGGGGTGCTTCAGTTTGTTTCATTCTCTGCCCAGCGTTTCGATGAAAATGCAGCAGGGACTTTCGTCCCTGCTGCATTTTCATGGCCTTCGACCATGAATATGCAGCAAGAGTCCGAACTCCGTTCTGAACTCCAGCGTCTTCTTACCCTTCTTCACATGAAGACTGCCGTTTATAATATTGAGACCCGTGTAGGTGTCAATGGCAAGACTTATATTATGGAAGTGTCCCCTCGTGGAGGAGGTAATCGCCTGTCTGAGATGGTTCGTTATTCTACCGGAGTGGATATGATTACGGCTGGTGTGCGCGCTGCTGTTGGAGATTCTGTCGATGGTATAGAGCAGAAGCCATACATGGGGCATTGGGCGGAGATTATTCTTCATTCAGATAAGGACGGTTTGTTTGAAAGCTTGTATATCAGTAAATCTATGCGCTCTTATGTGATAGAAGAGGATTTATGGGTAATGAAAGGAGATGCAGTTCATTTTTTTGAAGGTGCTAATAATGCAATAGGAACATTGATTATGAAATTTAATTCACAGGAGCAATTAAAAGAAGCATTGGAGAAACAGGGGGAATGGTTGCATATTTCTGTAGATTAATTATAAAATGAAGAATATGTATGAAATTAGTATATAGTATTTTATTATCGAAAGAAATAAACAAGGACGAGTTTGTTAGTTTTGTAAAAGATACAGAACTATTGTTCGTTCCCCGATTAAGTACACGCGTTTCATTGATAGAGTATGCAGAGAAAATGTATCAGTACGCAACTTTGTTTATTGTGCGGGATATGGATGATGCAGGTAAATTAATAGCCTGTAATGCTGTTTATGTAAATGTAGCTCCGTTAGATTCTTTTGCAACATTTTTAGTTGTAAAGGAAAAATATGCTAATTATGGGATAGGAGCTAAGTTGATAATAAAAGCTGTCAGATACAGCAAAGAGTTGGGTAGTTCCGGATATTCACTAAAAATGAGAGCTTCTAATAAAGTAATGTATGATTTTTACCTTCGTCTTGGATTTATAAAGGTTTCGGAAGGAAAATATCCAAACTCAGAGGAATATGAATATGGTTTAAGAATATCATTTTAAAGCAAACAAAATTATGAAAGAAAAGGTATTAGAAATAATTAATCAAATTCGTGCAAGTAAAGACTTGACGACAGTTCTTACATTAAAAGCATCGGATGATCTGCGTAATGATTTGGACTTGACCTCATTTGATCTTGCAGAACTGACAGTCCGCATTGAGGATGAGTTTGATATTGACATTTTTGAGGATGGTCTTGTGAACACTATTGGAGAAGTTCTTGCAAAGTTGGAAAAATAAAAACCGGTATGACTATGTTTTTATACAATGGAGAGCAGTCATATAGCTATGCGGACCTTTTAAAGGCTGTATGTATGGACGACTATGTTCCTTTATTAAAGACGCATGATCTTTTCAAGTATTTTTCCAACTTGATAAAAGCATTGGTCAATAATAAGCCTTTGGTATTGCTTGATTCCGACCTGAGTCTGTCCGAACTGGGTGGGATAAATGAAGAAAAGATTAATGTCATAGAGAAACTCCGGACACCAAAAATTCTCATCAATGGATGAGGTGGTTAAGGCTTTACAGCAATCCGCTTCTGAAATTACGATATTTACTTCGGGAACAACCGGACAGCCCAAAAAGGTCATTCATAGTGTGCAGGGACTTACCCGTTCGGTACGTTGTGCCGAAAGGTATCAATGGCAGGTTTGGGCCTATGCCTATAATCCTACACACATGGCAGGACTGCAAGTGTTCTTTCAAGCCTTTGAAAACCAGAATACTTTGGTAAATGTGTTTGGTCTTGCCCGAAATGAGGTCTATAGCCTGATAGAGAAGTATTCTGTGACTCACATTTCAGCTACTCCTACTTTCTACAGACTGTTATTACCCTTTGAAAAAGAATATTCTTCTGTACAGCGGATTACTTTTGGGGGGGAGAAAAGTGACCGGCATCTTTTTGATGTTATACATGACATATTTCCTCTAGCTAAGATAAATAATATATACGCTTCTACAGAGGCGGGGTCTTTGTTTGCGGCAAAGGGTGATTGTTTCCAGATACCTGTTTCTATACGGGATAAATTTATGGTTGTGGATGATGAATTGCTTATTCACCGTTCATTGCTGGGACGGTCGGAAAGTTTTAGTTTTGATGGAGATTATTACCATTCAAATGATTTGATAGAATGGGTGGACCAGCAGGAGGGTATCTTTAGGTTTAAAAGCCGCAAGAATGAACTGATAAATGTAGGGGGGTATAAAGTCAATCCCGGAGAAGTGGAGGTTGTCATTAATGCCATTGACGGTATCCGTCAGTCATTGGTCTATGGGAAGTCCAACTCTGTTTTGGGTAATGTGCTTTGTGCTGATATCCAGTTGGAGGAAGGTGTTCTGTTGAAAGAGTTGGATATCCGTTGTCAACTCAAGAATAAATTGCAGGATTTCAAGATTCCCCGTAGGATAAAGTTTGTAGAGTCTTTTGCTTTAACAAGAACCGGAAAATTAAAAAGATTATGAACTATTTAGTGACAGGATGTTCGCGTGGAGTAGGCCTTGAAATATGTAGGGTACTATTGGAGCAAGGACATACCGTATATGGTGTAGCCCGTTCTTATACGGATGAGTTTAAAAAGCTGGAGTCAGAGTTTGACAATAAACTTTTCTTTAAAAGTATAGACTTGGGTGATAGTGAGAATGTGCACAGAAATGTGTTCAAGGACTTTGTAAATAATAGGATTCAGCTTCATGGTTATGTCAACAATGCCGCAATGGCTTATGATGATATTGTTACGAACTTGAAACTGGACAGATTGCAATCCATGTATTCGGTCAATGTTTTTACTCCGATGATGATAACCAAATACGTTTTACGTAATATGCTGCTTCATCATACCAAAGGAAGTATTGTTCATATTTCCTCTATCTCAGCACATACCGGCTATAAAGGGCTGGCCATGTATGCATCCAGTAAAGGTGCACTTGAAGCTTTCTCCAAGGATACGGCGAGAGAGTGGGGGGAGTTGGGAATACGCAGTAATGTGGTGGTTCCCGGTTTTATGGAAACGGCTATGAGTGCAACACTTACCGAAGAGCAGAAGAATCGTATTTATAAACGCACTTCGATGAAGGCTGCGACTTCGGTCCGTTCAGTGGCAGAAACTGTAGCATTTCTACTGTCTGATGGTGCTTGTAGTATTACAGGAGTTGAGGTCAGGGTGGATAATGGAACAATTTAGTTTGTTACTTGGTTTAGTTAATATTTTATGTTAGAAAATAATATATATAGTATGTAATTATTTGATAATGAATGTATTGTTGCCAACTTTCACGTCTACCTGTTCCGAATCTTCATCGGTTGCAGAATCAACATCGTTTCACAAGGAACGAAACTCTAATCTGGAACTTCATCGGAACTTTTTTTCAAAAATATCTTTAACGGGTGCAGGGATTATGTTAACATGGTTCCTGACAAAATCACTTGGGCTGCCAGCCAATGTTAAATTCAAGACTAATTAATTAACAAAACTCGGTTTAGGGCACTGAAAAGTGCCCTTTCGAAGGGGGATTCCCTAAATTGAGTGCTTACAGTGTTTACAATATTAATAATTAATGAAAGAGAATATAATAGTGAACAATCTTGCTCCTGTAATTATACCTACATTATGTAGATATGATCATTTTAAAAGATTAATGGAATCTCTTAATAAATGCACATGGGCGGATAAAACAGATGTGTATATTGGACTTGATTATCCCGCAAAAGAAGAACATAGGGATGGATTGGATGAAAATAAAGAGATTTTTGTGTGAAGAAAGATTTTGTTTTCAAAAAAATTGTAGTCTTTGAGAGAGAGTATAACTATGGAGTTAAGGGTGAAAATAATAATATATCAGCATTGATAAAGTATGTGAGTACGTATTATGATCGTTGGATTTTCTCAGAAGATGATAATGTATTCAGCCCCAAATTTTTTGGTATACATAAATAAAGGACTAGAAAAATTTAAGAATGATAAATCTGTATTTGCCATTAATGGATATCGCCATTTTTACAATGTAAAATTCAAAGAGAATACATTCTTTTAGGCAAAATATCGACTTTTCTGCTTGGGGATATGGAATATGGAAGGATAGATATGAGCAGATGACTCATAATATGACAAGAGAGTATTTGAGAAAATGTCTGTATAGTTTCCAGAAATGGAAAAAAGTGTGGGAATGTGGTT
>ENA-OQBL01000470-OQBL01000470.1-human-gut-metagenome-genome-assembly--contig:-NODE-470-length-21218-cov-4.397468_pt1 | contig 21218 bp, 25 predicted proteins | sample MGYA00242747_ERZ504553 | MGnify/ENA primary metagenome ERZ504553 (study PRJEB26092, sample SAMD00036240) | human gut metagenome | host: Homo sapiens | study: EMG produced TPA metagenomics assembly of...
GCACAGCGCTCCAGACCGCAGTTGAAGATGGACAGCTCGATGTTGTTGGTGTAGTTCTGCTTGAACGACTGCTTGTAGACGTCTGCCATTGCGGTTCCCTCCTGCCTGTTGGCTCTATAGTCTGAGTATACCACATCTGCCCCGCAAATTCAACAAAAGTACATCTTATTCTTTGGGCTGGACACCGAAAATTACTTTTTTGCGGGTTGAAATTGCAAAATGGCAGCGGATGCATTACAATAGCGGTAACAAACCGAACGTTGCAGAGAGTGCAGGGAGGGGTTCTGGATGGCAACCAGCAGGCAGCTCAGAGAACAGATCGCAGCAGGGAGGTGGGACGCCACGCTGGCCGCGCTCTACGGCGGCAGCGAGGAGGTCCTGGCCCGCCAGCGCAGCCGTTATGGTGCGGCCCTCGAGCAGTTTGAGCTTTACTATGGGCCGGGGCGGCAGGTGCAGGTCTATTCGGCCCCGGGCCGCACAGAGCTTGGCGGCAACCACACCGACCACCAGCACGGTTACGGCCTTGCGGGTGCGGTCACGCTGGACCTTGTGGCGGTGGCATCCCGGAACGAGGATGGCTTCATCCGGGTCAAGTCCCGTGGCTTCAACAAGCTGGACGTCATTGATCTGACCGAAGCGGAGCCGCAGCAGGGGGAGAGCACCCACTCGGCCAGCCTCATCCGGGCATCGCGGAGGGCTTCCGGGCAAAGGGCTGCGATGTGGGCGGCTTCGATGCCTACACGGCCAGCGATGTGCTGCGGGGTTCGGGACTGTCCAGCTCAGGCAGCCTTTGAGATGGGCGTGGCCATATCCTCAACACGGAATACGGCTGCGGCCTGGACGCCCTGCGCTGGCCCGCATCTGCCAGTTTGCGGCAGAATACCTACTTCGGCAAGCCCAGCGGCCTGCTGGACCAGCTGACCAGCGCCGTGGGCGGTGTGCTCTTTGCGGATTTTGCCGACCCGACGGCACCAAAGATCGAGAAGATACATGCCGACGGCGTCCTGCCCGAGGGCATGACCCTCTGTGTCACCGATACCCGTGCCAGCCACAGCGAGCTGACCGGCGAGTTCGCGGCCATCCGGAACGAGATGGAAGCCGTGGCGGCCTGTCTGGGCGGCAAGGTGCTGGGCGAGGTGGACGAGAAACGCTTCTGGCAGGAGCTGCCCCGTCTGCGGGAACAATGCGGCGACCGCGCTGTGCTGCGTGCCATCCACTATTTTGAGGAGAATGCCCGTACCCTTGCCCAGAGAGATGCTCTTGCGGCGGGAGACTTTGCCGCCTTTGCCCGGCTGGCGGAGAAGAGCGGCCACTCGTCCTTTGAGTGCTGCCAGAATGTCTACTGCGCTTCTTCGCCGAAGCATCAGGGGCTGTCGGCGGCGCTGGCCATCAGCCAGAGCATCCTTGCAGGCACCGGCGGTGCATGGCGGATGCAGGGCGGCGGCTTTGCCGGAACGATCCAGGCTTTTGTACCGGATGCGCTGGTAAAGCGCTACTGCGCCGCGATGGAGGCGCTGTTCGGCCCGGGCTGCTGCTATCTGCTCTCGCTGCGGGGAGCAGGGGAGCCGTGCGGGTCATGTTAAAAACACAAAAAAGAATGCCCTGCGGCATGGGTGAAGAGTCCACGCCTGCCGCAGGCATTCTTTTGTTTTTGGAAAGGTCAGCCGCGCTGAGACTTTGCATCTGCACGCAGAGCGCTCATATCGTTCTTGTACGGTCTGAAGGTCTTCTGCAGCCTTGCTCGGTCCGCCGAAGAAGAAGGTGTGGACGCCTTCCACGGCATTGAAGGCCGGCCTTGACCACATTGAACAGCAGCTTCGGAATGAACGAGATGGAGAGAGAGAGCAGTCCACCTCTAAAGAAGAAATCAGTGAAACGGATGATGGTCCGTAAATGAGGTCCATGCGTCACGAAATGCGCCGCCGCCGCCAAGAAGGGCTTTTTCTCCGTCCGGTACAACAGCATAGGAAGAAGGCATCTGGATGCGTTTCATAAAACGACTCCTTTCGATCACTCCGTCAAATCAAACAGACTCAGGCAGCTGCAGCCACGATGGGGTCGGTGATGCCAGCATCCTGCTGCTGGGACGCGGCAATATTTGCCTTGGTCTGGGCGTAAGCATTCTTGAGCTCGATGAAGATGGACTTGACCGTGTTATAGATCTGGATAGCCTGCATTGCGCCGTACCAGCCAGCGAGAGCGCCGACCGCCACAGTGGCAGCTTTGCCGGCCTTGTTCTGGCCGTCCCAGTAATAGGAGACCGACTGGGACAGGGTCAGGCCGTCCTCGTGCATCAGAAGCAGACCGCCCACAGCCGCCGTAAGGGCAGCTTTGCCCATCAGCTGGGCGAAGTTGACCGTGAAGTTCACAGCGGCAGTGAGGAGGTTCTCGGGGTGAAATTCGATGAGGTAAGAACCGATCTGAAGGGCACCGCCGTCGATGTAGGTCATCTCGTCGGCAGAGATGACGGCATAAGCAGCCGGCATCATCGGACTCTGATATGTAAGTTCCATAGGGGAATGCTCCTTTCACACATACGCTCCGCCGGAGACGGAGACTAAACTATCTGGATTATAGCATAACTGCCCAAAAAGCAACAAGAGAGCGAAAAAGATAATTGGAACGGGATTTGGGACTCCAAACGGAAAATCCAGGTGAAACAAACGAAAAAACGATAAAATATAAAGAGTAAAGCAGGCCGGAGACTCCGAAAAAATGTTGTGTGAAATTTGAAGAAAAACGCAAAAACAGCAGCGCCCCCGGGCTGCTGTCCGGTGAGGGGACGGCAGGCAGGGCGCTGCTGCTATCAGGATGAATCGGAGAAAAATAGAGAAACTTAAAGTTCTCGCCCGGCACACGGTGGTACAGTGCGGTCAGCTCAGCGATGTGAGCGCTGAGGGCCGGGTGAGCGGCTGGGTGAGCCGCCACTGCCAGTTGGCACCCTGGGTGCTGGGGGTATTGATGCGGGCCTCAGCGTCCAGATGGAGCCAGTCGGCCAGCGGGATGACAGCCATGTCCGACACGCAGGAAAGGCAGGCGCATATCATGGACTCAGTGAGGTCTTCAGGTGCGCAGCGCAGGTAGCGGCAGGCATAGGCCACATCCTCGGCGCTGGCGCTCTGACGCCAGCCCTCGGTGGTCACGTTGTCGTGGGTGCCGGTGTAGACCACACTGTTGCGGGGGTAGGTGTAGGGCAGGTAGTTGCCCGGCTCGCGGCTGTCGAAGGCGAACTGCATGATCTTCATGCCCGGGTAGCCGCTGGCAGAAAGCATGGCCTTGACCTCCGGGGTCAGGTAGCCAAGATCCTCGGCAATGATGCCGCCCTCGCCAAGGTTTCGTGCATGGCGTTGATAAAATCGCGGTCAGGGCCTTTTTCCCAGTGGCCGCCCGCCGCCGTTTTGTTCCCGGCGGGAATGGAGTAATAGCTCTCGAAGCCGCGGAAGTGGTCGATGCGCACCACATCGTAAATGGAGGTGGCGTGCTTCATGCGCTGCTTCCACCACGCAAAGCCGGTGGCTTTGTGCGTGGGCCAGTCATACAGGGGGTTGCCCCACAGCTGGCCGTCTGCTGCAAAGGCGTCCGGCGGGCATCCGGCCACCTGGGTCAGATGCATTTCTCCGTCGGTCTGGAACAGCTCCGGGTGGGTCCACAGATCGCTGGAATCCGGGCTGACATAGATGGGAATATCGCCCACCAGACGGACGCCCTTGCCGTTGGCGTAAGCCTTCAGGGCGTTCCACTGGGTGTAGAAGAAGAATTGCACCGCCTTGTAGTAATCCACCGCACCGGCGAGACGCTGTTTTGCGGCAGCAATGGCTTCCGGTTTGCGGCAGCGCAGGTCATCCGGCCAGTCGGCAAGGCCGGCCTGCCCCTGTTCGGCCTTGACAGCCATAAACAGGGCGTAATCCTCCAGCCAGAAGCTCTGCGCCTCGCAGAAGGCTTCATAGGAGGGGGAGGGGCTGCCAGCAGGCGGTCGGCTGCCTTTTTCAGGATCACAGGCCGCTCGTTGTACAGTGCGCCGTAGTCGATGGGGCCTACAGGCCGTGCGGCGGGCACTTCATCGGCGGTCAGCAAACCGTCCGCAGCCAGCAGGCGGTAATCGATAAAATAGGGGTTGCCCGCAAAGGCCGAAAAGCTCTGGTAGGGGCTGTCGCCGTAGCCGGTGGGGCCGATGGGCAGGATCTGCCAGTAGGTCTGCTTTGCATCGGCCAGAAAATCCACGAATGCAAAGGCCTCTTTTCCCAGCGTACCGATGCCAAAAGGCCCCGGCAGACTGAAAACGGGCATCAGAATGCCGCTTGCACGCATAGTGTGCGCACCTCCTTAGCCCTTGACAGCACCTGCCACAACGCCCTCAATGATGTACTTCTGGCAGGTCATGTACAGGATGATGATGGGGATAATGGCAATGATGATGCAGGCCATCATGGGAGCCAGCTCCACACGGCCGTAGCCGCCGCGGAAGTACTGGATGGCCATGGGAATGGTGCGGTATTTCTTGATGTCCAGCACCAGAGTGGGCAGCAGGTAGTCGTTCCACACCCACATGGTCTCGAGGATGGCGGTGGAGATCATGGTGGGCTTGAGGATGGGGAATACGACCTTGAAGAAGATCTGAATGGGGTTGCAGCCGTCGATCATGGCCGCTTCCTCAATTTCCATGGGCACGCTCTTCATGAAGCCGGTGAACATGAACACGGCCAGACCGGCACCGAAGCCCAGATAGATGATGCAGATGTTCCACGGAGTGTTCAGATTGAGCTGGTCAGCGGTCTTGGACAGGGTGAACATGACCATCTGGAAGGGCACGACCATGGAGAACACGATCAGCAGGTTCATGAACTTGCTTAGCTTATTGTTCACGCGGGTGAGGTACCAACCGGTCATGGAGCAGCACAGCAGGATCAGCACCACACTGGTAACGGTGATGACAAGGCTGTAGCCAAGGCTGGAAAGGAAGCCCATCTTGGTGACACCGTAAACGTAGTTGCTCAGGCCCGCAAAGGTCTCGGCGGTGGGCAGCTTGAACACGGTGGAGGTGGTAAAGGTGCCCTCGACCTTCAAGCTGTTCAGCAGGATCAGCACGATGGGGTAAATCCACAGCAGACTCAGCAGCGTCATGATGACGGTGAGGATGTTATCCCACATTTTTTTCTGTTTAGGCATTACTGCTGCACCTCCTTGGAACGGGTAAAGTGGAGCTGGATCAGAGAAATGACCACGACGATCAGGAAGAACACCACAGCCTTCGCCTGACCAATGCCCTTCCACTGGGCACCGGAACGGCCATAGAAGGTGTTGTAGATGTTCAGGGCCAGCATTTCACTGGCGTTGGCGGGTTCGCCTGCGGTCAGGGCAACGTTCTGGTCGAACAGTTTGAAGCTGTTGGTCAGGGTCAGGAAGGTGCAGATGGTCACGCTGGGCATGACCATGGGAATTTTGATCTTGAACAGGATCTCGCGGTCGTTGGCACCGTCGATCTTGGCGGCTTCGATCAGGTCGCCGGGCACGCTCTGCAGGCCGGCAACGTAAATGATCATCATGTAGCCGATCTGCTGCCAGCACATCAGGATGACCAGACCGACGAAACCGGCCTTGGCATCCAGCGCCAGCAGAGGTTTCTGCAGGTTGGCCAGCACACCGTTGAGCAGGATCTGCCAGATGTAGCCCAGCAGGATGCCGCCGATCAGGTTGGGCATGAAGTAGACGGTACGGAAGATGTTGGTGCCGCGGATGCCGCGGGTGAGCACCAGCGCAATGGCAAAGGCGCAGACGTTGATGAGCACGGTGGATACTACAGTGAACGCTGCGGTAAAGCCGAAGGCGTGCAGGAAGGTGGAATCCTGAAATACGTTGATGTAGTTCTGGATGCCCACAAAGGTGGTCTTGCTAACAGTAGTGAACCGCTGGAACGAAAGGTAAATGCCCCAGATGAAGGGCCAGATAAAGCCGATGATGAACGCGAGCAGCGTGGGCAGCACGAACACCGGCCAATATTTGCTGATGGCTTTTTGCATGATGTACCTCCTATATGCGGAGTGGTTAACAAAAAAAGGGGAGGCGGGGCGAACTTCTTCGCCCGCCTCCCTGTTCAGTTCTTTTTTATAGACCGATCAGGAGCTTAGCCGTTTGCCAGCTTGTATTCCTTAGCCCAGCCATCGACGAAGGCGGTCACAACGCCGTCCCAGTCGCCGGTGCCTGCTGCGTAAGCAGTCAGAGCGCTGCCCACGCCGTTCTTCCACTCCTCGGAAGGCATGGTGGAGAAGCACCAGTCCACACTGGTCTTGCCGTCGGCCACATACTGGTTTGCAATGGTGATCAGGGGGTTGGTGGAGTCCTTAGCCTTCTTGAAGGGGATGACGAAGCCCATCTTGTCAGCCATCGCGCTGGTGCCGGCCTCAGAGGTGACGCACCAGTACAGGAAGTCCAGAGTAGCCTGAATATCGGCATCAGAAGAGTTGTTGTTCACGCACCAGAAGTTCTCGGAACCGGTGCACAGGCCCTGATTCTCCTCGCCATCCACGCCGATGTAGATGGGCAGCATACCCAGGTTGTCGCCGCCCAGATCCTTCACGTCATTGTAAGCCCAAGTGCCGTTCTGGTAGAACACAGCCTTCTTGCCCACAAACTCAGCCACAGCGTCGTTGCCGGTCTTGGAAGCCAGCAGGGTGGGGTCACAGGTGGAATCGGTGATGTACAGATCCCAGATCTGCTTGTAGTTGTCCAGATAGGTGCCCTTGATGGCGTCGGTAGAGCTGATGCCGTCTGCCTTGTACTCGTAGTAGATGGGCAGGTTTGCCAGATGGGTCTTGAAGCGCCAGTCAGAAGAACTGTCCATGCCGGCAGAAGTGAAAGCACCGTCCACGCCCAGCTCAGCCTTGCGTGCCTGAATATCGTCAGCGACCTTCTTCAGATCGGCAAAGCCCTTGATGTCGTCCTGGGTATAGCCAGCGGCGGTCAGCAGTTCCTTGTTGTAGATGATGCCGTAGGTCTCGAGGACGTAGGCGATGGCAGCCACAGCGTCGCCATCCTTCAGTGCGAAAGAGTCGCTGGTCAGCTCACCGTACAGCTGGCTGCCGGACAGATCGTAGCAGTAATCCTTCCAGTTTGCCAGACCAACAGGGCCGTTCACCTGGAACAGGGTGGGAGCCTCGCTCTTCTCCATCTCGCTCATCAGGGTGGTCTCGTACTGGCCGGAAGCGGCGGTGACAACGGTCACAGGCACGCCGGTCTCCTTGGTGTACTCAGCGGCCAGATCCTGCCAATCCTGATCCTGCTCGGGCTTGAAGTTCAGGTAGTAGACCTTGCCGTCTGCCTTTGCAGCGGTGCTGGAAGCAGCGGTAGAACTGGCAGCAGAGGAAGCGGTGCTGCTGGAGGAGCCGCCGCAGGCAGCCAGACCCAGAGCAGCGGCGGAAACGCCAGCGGCCTTCAGGAAGTTACGACGAGTAATCATTTTCTTCATAATAAGTTCTCCTTCTTATTAAAAATAAACTATTTCAAAATCTCCGTCCCCTGACGGAGGGAAAACAAAATTTAAATCGCCCTTACGCTTTCGCCCTGCTGCAACTCCGGCTGCAAGGTGATGGTCTGGGCCGGTGCACCGTGCTCGATCTGCCGCACCAGCAACTCAATGCTCTGCAGCGAGATCTGTTCACTGGGCTGCACAACGGTAGTCAGAACAGGCACACAGTAACGGGACATCGTGATGCCGTCAAAGCCGATCACCGAAACATCCTCCGGCACCCGCAGCCCGGCGCTCGCCAGCGCGCGGATGGCACCTAAGGCAATCACATCGCTCATGGCGAACAGGGCGGTGAAGTCGGCCCGGCGGGCCAGCAGGCTGTTCACGGCGTGATAGGCAGACTCAAAATCGTAGTTGGACAGGCCGTACAGCTTGTCGCTGAACAGGATGCCCGCATCCTGCATCGCCTGCTGTGCACCCTCGCGGCGCATCACGCTGGGATAACTGGTGACCGGACCGCCCAGCACTGCGATCTTACGATGCCCTTGCTGGATGAGGTAGTCCACAGCAGTGTAGGCTGCAGCGCGGTCATCCACGCCCACCATGGAAAGATTGGGAAAGTCCAGCTCGTCGGAGACCAGTGTGGTCAGCACCGAGGGGACTGTGATGTTGGCAAAGCCTTTTTTGAAGTTGGCTACGCTGCCGCCCAGAAAGATCATACCTTTGGGCTTAATCTCCCGCAGGATCTTTTCGGCGGCATCGACCTCGTTGGCGTTTTCATCCAAATAGGAAACGATGCCATTGTAGCCATACAGGGTGGCGGCCCGCTGCAGCTGGACTAAGAAGTCCGAGAAGAAGAGATTGCGGGTGCCTTTGACCACGAACACCAGACTGCGGGACTGCTGGATCTTCAGCTGCCGTGCATTGGTGTTGGGCACGAACCCGGCCTCCCGCATTACCTTGAGTACATGCTCCTTGGTCTCGGGCCGGACATCGGGCCGGTCGTTGATGACACGAGAAATGGTGCTTACCGAGCAGCCGCTGATCCGGGCAATGTCCTTAATGGTCAGATTCGGCATTTTGTCGGAGTACCTCACTTTCGGTAATAGATTCGGGAACGTTGTCGGGAACGTTTTCAGTGGCTATAGTATGGCATAATTTGCATAAAAATTCAATAACCAAAAAGGTGTTTTCGTGAAAATTGCATAGCATTCTGAGCTGCTTTTGTGCAGATTGAATTGCGCGCAAATCAAAATGTGCCGACAGTTCCGCAAATTCCCGGTACAAATCAGAAACAACCGGTAAAACCGTACCGATTTGTAACTTTTCAACATAGAGCAGTGGTTTTATAAAAGGAAAAAGAAAAAGCAATGCCCGGCAGATAACACAGCCTGCCGGGCATTGCATAGTTTTGAAATGGTTTATCCGCTTTTTCAAAAATACGGGTGCTGATAGGGTTCGGGTTCCGGGCCGCAGTACAGGCCGAACGCATCGCAGATCCAGTAGCTGCCGTCCTCCATGGGCACGCGGCACCACTGGTGGCTGTACTGGTTCTCGTTCACATGCTCATATGGGATGCCCAGAATGTCCAGACACAGAGCGGTGGCCCGGGCACACCCGGCACAGGATGCTGTGCGCAGTACAAAATAACCGTAGGGGTCGTTGTAATGGTTGGCTTCCATAGAGTAAGCCATGGAGCCATCATCCACCACCGCACGCAGGGCAGAGGCAATGCCGTAAAGCTGGTTTTCCCGGCTCATGAGCGCCAGCGGTGTGACCACCTTCAGCGCTTCTTGATATGCCTGCGCAAACTCCTCATCGGTGCATTTGCGCTTGAGAGACTTGTAGTGGGCCAGCTTGTTGATGGCCACCGGCGACCAGACGGAAGAAAACTGCGCTTCGGTCAAAGAAAGCTCGTCATCACCGGCAATGCCGTCCGCAGAAGGTTTGCGGCCTTCGTCAATGCCGTGATCCAGATAATGACGCAGCAGTGCACCCTCGTCATTGCCGCATACGGCCGCAACATCCGGATACTGTGCAGCGTAGTATGCTGCATCAAAGGTAGAAAGCGCAGCAGCGGAAAGACCGGTCTGTGCGGCCAGTAGCACACCGGCCGTCAGCGCCGCAAGTCTAAGATACCGTTTTTTCATGACAAAAACCTCCTCAAAAAAGAATAAAACGCCTCCTGAGCTCAGTATAGCACATCCGGGCCGGAAGAAAAAGACAAAAAAAGCGCTCCCACCTTGTCATCGGTGAGAGCGCTTTGCTGATTGCTGATTATTTTGATTGAGTTGATTCTTTAAAGATTAGTCACTGACGTAGGGCATCAGAGCAACGTGACGAGCACGCTTGATGGCGATGGTCAGTGCGCGCTGATGATAAGCGCAGGTGCCGGTCACACGGCGGGGAATGATCTTTGCACGCTCAGAGACGTACTTACGCAGACGGGGCACGTCCTTGTAATCGATGGTGTCGATACGATCGACACAGAAGCTGCAAACCTTCTTGCGGCCGCGACGCATGGGGCGTGCGGGGCGAGAGCCTTCGGTTCTTTCAAAAGCCATTGCTTATTACCTCCTATTGGATTTTTAACGGATTGACCGTTTCGTGTCAGAACGGCAGGTCGTCGCTGTCGTCGATGACGGCGAAGTCGTCTGCATTGCCGGCAGAGTAGCTGGGAGCTGCCTCCACAGCGGCCGGGCGGGCAGGCGCTGCGTTCTGGTAGGCGGGAGCAGAATGATTCTGATAATTTGCTCCGCCGCCTGCATTGCTGTTTTTGGAGCCTGCAAAGTTGATATTGTTGGCTACCACTTCCACAGCGGTGCGGTTGTTGCCGTTCTTATCCTGATACTGGCGGGTCTGAAGACTGCCTTCAATGGCAATCAGACTGCCCTTCTGGAAATACTTGCTAACAAACTCGGCCTGCTGACGCCATGCAACGATATCGATGAAATCGGCCTGACGCTGCTCGCCCTGACGCGCAAAATTGCGGTCACAGGCAATGCGGAAGCTGCACACATTGGTACCCTGCGGGGTGGTGCGCAGTTCGGGATCCGCCACAAGACGGCCCATGATGGCAACAACATTCAACATTTTACGGTCTCCCTTTCTGTCACAGAAGAATTACTCCTCGTGAGCAATGATCAGGCTGCGCATAACACCTTCGGTGATCTTGTACACACGGTCCAGCTCAGCAGGGAAGCTGGGCTCGCTGGTGAAGTCGATCACGGTGTAAACGCCTTCCTCCTCGTCGTTGATGGGGTAGGCCAGACGGCGCTTGCCCCACTCGTCGATGGAATCGATCGTACCGTTAGCCTCGATCAGGGACTTGAACTTACCAACCAGAGCGGCGGTAGCCTCCTCGTCGAGAGCGGCGCTGGTAATCAGCATGGTTTCGTACTTTGCCATTTTGTAGCACCTCCTTTTGGGACTTAAGGGTCCTGCAATCACAGGACCAAGGGTACACACAAAACGCGGCATAGCGCCTTGTGTGCGGCGTGTCTGTTCAGACAGCAATTTATTATAGCAAGCTGTGTGGATTCTGTCAAGCTTTTTCCGAAAAAAGATATAATCAAAAATATTTTGACTTTTTTTGTGAAAGAGGAATATAATATAGTAGCTTTCAGAGGATGAACGGCAAAGCAGCCGGGGATCGGCCGTCTCTCTGTCTCTGTTACCCATCTTCGGAAGGAATGTATATATGGTTCTGGGAATTTTAAGTAAAGGAAGGATTCTTTGTGTATTCGGTTTTCCGTAACCTGGCAATCATCATCCTCAGCGCAAAGTTCTTTTGGTCTGGTGGCCCGCAAGTGCAAGGCCCCGCAGGTGGTGGGTGAGATCCTTGCCGGTTTGATCATCGGCCCCTGTGTGCTGAATCTGGTGCAGACCAGTGATGCCATCTCCACCTTTGCGGAGATCGGCGTGGTCATGCTGATGTTCACCACGGGCCTTGGCACCAATCTGAAGGAACTGATCAAAGCCGGCCCCATCGCCACCCTGGTCGCCTGCGTGGGCGTAGCCGTTCCGCTGGTGGGCGGCACCCTGCTGTACAGTGCGTTCTACGGCTTCTCTGCCGTGGGCAGCCCTGAGTTCTACCGTGCCCTGTTCATCGGCACCATCATGACGGCCACCAGCGTGTCCATTACGGTGGCAACCCTGCAGGAGCTGGGCCACCTGAAGAGCTTTCTCGGCACCACCATCGTCAGTGCCGCCGTCATTGATGATGTCATCGGCATCGTAGTCCTCACCTGCGTACTGGGCGCAAGCTCCGGCACCGGCACGGGTCTGGGCAAGGTGCTCATTAATACGGTGCTGTTCTTTGCCACTGCCGTGGGCGTGGGCGTTGTGGCTCACTTTGCTATGACATGGCTGGACAAGCGCAATCCCCACACCCAGCGCATCACCATCGTGAGCATGGCGTTCTGCTTTGCCATGGCCTACATCGCCGAGGAATACTTCGGCATTGCAGATATCACCGGTGCCTATATCGCCGGTATCGTTCTGTCGCACCATGGACGATGCCCCCTACGTTGGGAGCGCCGCGTGGATATCAGCAATTATATCATTTTTGCGCCCATCTCTTTGCATCCATCGGCTTGAAGACCGACATCAGCGGCCTGACGCCGGAAATCTTCCTGTTCTGTGTCTGCTTTGTCATTGTGGCACTTATCACCAAGATCATCGGCTGCGGTTTGGCCGCAAAGCGTCTGCCGCTTCAACTGGGGCGACTCCCTCAAGATCGGCGTTGGCATGATGACCCGCGGCGAGGTGGCACTGATCGTGGCCCAGAAGGGCCTGGATGTCGGCGTGGTGGACTCGGTCTACTTTACCGCTGTGATCCTGCTGATCGTGGTGTCCAGTGTGGCAACGCCGCTGGTGCTGAAGGCACTCTTTACCAAGATGCCGCCGCAGAAGCACCCCAGTCAGGTAAATGGGTAAACAATAAAAAGATCCTCCGACAGGTCTGCCGGAGGATCTTTTATTTTCAGGATAAGTTACAGTGTCTTGCAGAACTCCTTCAGGTAAGTGCGGAATTCTTCGCCGATCTCCGGATGCTGCAGGGCCAGCTCCACCTGAGCTTCCACCACCTTGAGCTTGTTGCCCATGTCGTAGTGCTTGCCGGTGAACTCTACGGCCGTCATGCCGCCGCGGGTGCGGGCATACTCGGCCATGGCATCGGTCAGCTGGATCTCGCCGCCTGCGCCGGGCTTGGTGTGGGCAAGGATCTCGTAGATCTCCGGGGTCAGCAGCACGCGTCCCAGAATGGAGTAGTTGCTGAACTCCTGTCCCTTCTTGGGCTTCTCGATCATGTCGTCCACAAAGAAATAGTTGTCGTGGATGGGGGTGGTCTTCAGGCTGCAGTACCGGCTCACATCTTCCCATGGCACTGCGGAAACGCCTGCCGCCGGGCGGCCGAACTCCTCGTAGGCGCGGATCAGCTGAGCACAGACCGGGTCCTCGCCCCAGATCACGTCATCGCCATAGATCACCACGAAGGGATCATCGCCGGTGAAGGCCTTGGCGGTGTTCACGGCATGGCCCAGACCCAGCGTTTGCTTCTGGCGCACAAAGAGGATGTTTGCCATGTTGGCGATGCCAAGGCACTCTTCCAGAGCCTTTTCCTTGCCGGGCTTTGCCAGCTTTTCTTCCAGCTCAGGGCTACGGTCGAAGTGATCCTCGATGATGCTCTGGTTGCGGCCCAGAATGATGAGGATATCGGTGATGCCGGAACGCACAGCTTCTTCCACCAGATACTGGATGGCGGGCTTGTCCACGATGGGCAGCATGCCCTTGGGCATGGCCTTGGTAGCGGGCAGCACGCGGGTGCCAAGACCGGCGGCAGGGATGACGGCTTTGGTGACTTTCTTCATCATGATCCATATTCTCCTATTACTATTTTGAAATCCGCAATGCCAGCCTTTGCAGGCGGCATTGTAGATCAGAGCATCCCGGCCAAAGCGTCCAGATTCGGACCCATCAGCACGGTAGCGCAGGCACCCAGCACCATCAGCAGCACAAAGGCACCGATCACACCGGCGATGCTCACGCCGCCCTGCGCAGACAGGACCGCACGGCGCTGGGCAGCGTCCGGGAACTCAGCACGGATGCGGCGGATGCGCTCGGCTGCGCTTTTGCGGTACAGCCACTTGGCGTACAGGGTGCGCAGCATCACCAGCGCAAAGCTAAACACCGTCATAATGCGGGAAAGCACGACGATGGCAGTGCTGCTGATGCCCGCAGTGAGCGGACTGCCGGTGGCCTGCATCATGCTCAGCAGGGTGGGCAGGGCCACCACCAGCTCTGCGGCCAGAAAACCAAAGGCCGGCTTCCACGCCTTGCGGTAGAAGAAATAGAACGGGCCGAACACCAGCGCCGAGAAGCACATGGAAATTTTGGTGTGTTGCAGCTGCATCCGGCTGTAATCGTTCAGGTAGACGGGCGCGGCCTTGCCAATATAATCGTTCCAGTCGCTGTAAGGGATGCCGTCGATCAGCTCTTCCTTGCCAAAGGCCGCCTGCACGTTGCGGCGGGTGGGTTCCTCCACCGTCTGCTGATACTGGCGGTAAAGGTCGTTGTAATCAAAGCGTCCGTCTGCGTCGGTGCCGGGTTGGCTTTGGGTGGGCGGCTCCGGGCACTGGCTCTCCGGCGGAAGAACGGCACCGCAGCAGCGGCAGCGCTCTTCGGTGCGCAGGGTGCGCTCACCGCAGCTGGGGCAGGTGCGCAGAGCATCGTCTTTGTACGGGAACGTCCATTCATAGCCCGCGCCATGGGCGGGGGTGTGGATGCAGCGGCCAAGCTTTTCGTAGCACTCGCGGTGATAGGGTGCGCCGCAGTCCGGGCAGACCACGATATCATCGGTCAGCGCCAGCGGTCTGCCGCAGCCTTCACAGGGACAGCCATAATATTTCGGCATGATTTCCTCCTGTTGTATGGTTCATACTGGTATTATACTCCCCTGAAAGAGAAAAGAAAAGGTGAAAATCTTCAAAATTCCAGCAGGATAATCCATTTACCCCTTTACTTTAGCATAGATTCTCGGTATACTAATGAAGTATCTGTGTATAAACTGTGTCTTTTGACAAGTACAAAGGACTTTACCTTATTTATCATTTCGAGAGGGATTTAGAGAATGATCACGATTGACGAACTGAAGGTGCAGCTTGCCGATTACGGCAAGGCGGTCAAGGACTTGGAAGAAGCCCTTGCCATTGATGCCTCCCGCAAGCGCGTGCAGGAACTGGAGCACACCATGAGCCGCCCCGGCTTTTATGATGATGCAGACCTGAGCAAGAAGGTCTTTGACGAAGTGGGCGACCTGAAGGGCAAGCTGAGCCGCTTTGAAAAGCTGCAGGGCCTGTACGATGATGCCGAGACCATGCTGGAAATGCTGGATGAAGAATACGACCCCGCCATGATCCCCGAAGCAGAGGAGTCTGTGAACGCTGTGGGCAAGGCAGTGGATGAGCTGCAGCTGATGACCATGCTGAACGGTGAGTACGACCACAGCAACGCCATCCTGACCTTCCATGCCGGTACCGGCGGCACCGAGGCACAGGACTGGGCCGAAATGCTGTACCGCATGTACAACAAGTGGGCTTCCAACCACGGCATGACCGTGGAGGTTCTGGATTATCAGGACGGCGATGAAGCCGGCATGAAGAGCGCCTCCATGATGGTGAAGGGTGCCAACGCCTACGGCCTGCTCAAGAGTGAGAACGGTGTGCACCGTCTGGTGCGCGTGTCGCCCTTTGACGCCAACGCCCGCCGTCAGACCAGCTTTGCTTCGCTGGAAGTGATGCCCGAGCTGGATAACACCATTCAGGTGGATATCCGCCCCGAGGACATTGAGATGCAGGTGTACCGTTCCTCCGGTGCCGGCGGCCAGCACATCAACAAGACTTCTTCCGCTGTGCGTCTGATCCACAAGCCCACCGGCGTCGTGGTCAGCTGCCAGACCCAGCGCAGCCAGTTCCAGAACCGTGACTACGCCATGGAAATGCTGAAGGCAAAGCTGTATCAGATCGCAAAGCAGCAGCATATGGATAAGATCGACGACATCAAGGGCGTGCAGAACGAGATCGCATGGGGCCACCAGATCCGCAGCTATGTGTTCATGCCCTACACCATGGTCAAGGATCACCGCACCAACTACGAGACCGGCAATGTGGATGCCGTGATGGACGGCGATCTGGACGGTTTCATCTTCGCATACCTCAAGGCTGCAAGCCGCGGGGAGCTGCAGGATACCTGATCTTGAACGTATAAAATGCAAAGGCCGTGCTTCCTTTTATGGAGGCACGGCCTTTTTTGTGTTCTTACGCCAGATCAGGCAGAATGGTATCCCAGAGATTTTCCTCCTGCCGCAGGGCGTTGAAGCAGCAGTCCAAGTACATTTTGTTTGCCGCTGCAAGGATCGTGCTGCGCAGAAGCAGCTTTTCATCTGCGGCATCCACGGCAAGGTCGCGGATCTCCCTGGTGCAGCCGAATACGAATGGCAGGCAGTTTTCCATCTCGTCGCAGAAGTAGTCGTAAGCTGCCCCGGCGGAACAGTGCGCCCGCTGCATTTTAAACAGGGCATCGATGTTTTCCATTGAGAGCACCGTTTTGGAGACTGCAATGTACATCAGGGATGCGATCTGATCGCGGGCGTACTTCTTGCGCACCGGGTGGGACAAAATGCCCTTTTTAACGTAGTTGCTGACCATGGAAGAGGTGAGCTCCACGCCGCAGAAGGTGCGGAAATAGCTGTTGACGTACTGCACGGTCTGGTCAAGATAAAGCCCCATCTGCGGGAGATCGGCGTACCGGGGCAGGGCAAACCCGGCGGCGCAGGCCGCAACGCGGCATTTGGTTTCAGTTTTCATATCGTAAGCAGTTTTCTAAGGTTGGCGCAGCTGGGCTGCGCGGGATACAGAAAATGGTTTTCTGGCGGTATTATAGCGCAAATCGGTTCTCTGGTCAACGGATTTTTAAAACTTTTGAAAGAATGCATAAAATCCCTTGACAGGTTTTTGAAAAACTGCTATGATGTCTGCAGTGAACCGAAAAACCATGCAGGCGGAAGTGCGTGTAAGGCACGGAAAATAAAAAAATGACCTGCTATCACAAAATAGATTTGGAGCGTGCATTTTATGAAAACCAAGATCGTTGTGGATTCTTCGTCCAACCTGTATGCCCTGCCGGGCGTGGATTTTGCCTGTGTGCCGTTGAAGATCGTCACGGATGAACAGGAATATCTGGATGACGGTACTCTGGATGCTGTGGACATGGCCCGGTCTCTGCGTACTTACAAGGGCAAGACCAGCACCTCCTGCCCCAATGTGGCAGATTGGCTGGCTGCTTATGAGGGTGCGGAGCAGATCTTTGTTGCCACCATCACGGGCACACTGTCCGGCAGCTACAATGCTGCACTGCTGGCAGCGGAAGAATACAAGGAAACGCACCCGGAGGCCCGTGTTTTTGTTCTGGACAGCCTGTCCGCCGGGCCGGAGCTGCGTCTGCTGGCAGAGCGTCTGCGGGATCTCGTCCGGATCGGGATGGAGTTTGACGAGATCTGCGAGGCGATCCTGGCTTACCACAAGCACACACATCTGCTGTTTTCGCTGGAATCGCTGGCCAATCTGGCCCGCAATGGCCGTGTGAAGCCTGCTGTTGCCGCTGTGGCACGGATGCTGGGCATCCGGGTCATTGGTCAGGCCAGTGAGAGCGGCGAACTGGAGGTGCTGTGCAAGACCCGCGGCGAGCACGGTGCACTGGAGCGCATCGTGCTGGAATTGAAGGATCACGGCTTTACCGATGGCAAAGTGCACATTGCCCACTGTGATAACCCGGAAGCTGCCAAGCGCCTGAAGCTGATGATCCACGCGGTGTTTGCAGGGGCGCAGGTGGATGTGGCCGAGTGCGGCGGCCTGTGCAGCTACTACGCTGAGCAGGGCGGCCTGATGGTGGGCTATGAGGACGGAAAAACAGAGTAAAAGATGATTTTTAATATTGCAAGCAGCCGGCCTGCGGTCTGGCTTGCCTTTTTTTTTGAACAGCGCAAAACTTGAAAAAGTTGTAAAACCGCGCTATACTTACACATAATTATAAATGGGAAAGGAGGGCAGGCCCATGCTTTTTTCGTTCACCGGTCGTGCGCTTTTTTCAGCCGCATTCTGAACCGCGTCACCATTACGGTGGTGTTGGTGGCATTGCAGCTGCTGTGGCTGTGCTGGGTGGCGTTTGCCATCACCACCGGCACGGGCCGCGTGTGGGTGAACGGCCTGCTCAACGCACTGAGCCTGCTCATCGTCCTGTACCTTGTGCGCAAGGATGAGAACAGCGCCTACAAGGTGGGCTGGATCGTGCTGATCGGCATTCTGCCGCTGCTGGGCGGTGCGCTGTATCTGGCCTTTGGCAACAAACGCCCGGCCAAGCGTCTGCGCCTGAAAATGCAGGCGGTGGAGGATGCCCACAAAAAAAGACCTTGTACAGGAGCCGGGTGTGCTGGAAGGTCTGGATGCCCGCGAGCAGGGGCAGAGCCGATATGTGGCAAAGTACGGCCCCTATCCGGCGTGGCAGAACACTCGCACGCAGTATTTTGCCTGCGGCGAAGCCATGTATCCGCAGCTGCTGGCCGATCTGGAAAAGGCTGAAAAGAGCATCTTTCTGGAATTTTTCATCGTGAGCCACGGCTGCATGTGGAACGGCATTGAAAAGATCCTGCGCCGCAAGGCTGCGCAGGGCGTGGATGTACGCCTGATCTACGATGATTTTGGCAGTCTGCTGGGTCTGCCCGCCGATTTCATCGTGCGCATGGAGCGGGCGCACATCCGCTGCATCCCGTTCAACCCGGTGATGCCGCTGCTCTCGCTGGTGATGAACCACCGCGACCACCGCAAGATCGTAGTCATTGACGGTACGGTGGCCTACACCGGCGGCGTGAATCTGGCAGATGAGTATATCAACGCAGAGCAGCGCTTCGGCTACTGGAAGGATGCAGCCCTGCGTGTGGAAGGCGATGCCGCGTGGAACTTTACGGTGATGTTCCTCAACTTCTGGAACGCCTTCCGCCCCAGCGAGACGGATTATGATGCATTTCGTCCCATGCCGCTGGTGCCGCTGGTGCCGCCGGTATCGGACGGCATCGTGCAGCCCTACGCGGACAGCCCGCTGGACGAGGAACCGATGGCCGAGACGGTGTACCTGAACATCCTTGCGCAGGCACAGCGGTATGTTTATATCTACACGCCCTACCTTGCCGTGGGCGAGGAAATGCTGGACGCACTGAAAAACGCGGCCAAGCGCGGGGTGGACATCCGGCTGGTGCTGCCGGGCATCCCGGACAAAAAGCTGGTGTTCCGGCTGAGCCGGTCGTACTATCTGCCGCTTTTGAGGGCAGGTGTACGCATTTACGAATATACGCCCGGCTTTCTGCATGCCAAGTGCTGGGTAAGCGACGATGTAACTGCCGTAGTGGGCAGCATCAACATGGACTACCGCAGCCTGTTCCTACACTTTGAGTGCGGTGTACTGCTGCAAAAGAACAGTCAGGTGGCAGTTCTGCGGGACGATGTACGGGCCACGCTGCCGCAGTGCCGCGAGATACAGGTGACGGAATGCCGCACCAGCCTGCCCGGCACGGTGCTGGACAGTGTGCTGCGGCTGCTGAGCCCCTTGATGTAAAAGAAACTCCTTCAGTCACCTCCGGTGACAGCTCCCTCGGAGAGGGAGCCTCTGGCGAAGAAGAAAAGCTTTCTGCACTGCCAAAGCCTCCCTCCGGGAGACATCTTCCCCCGGCCGGGACAGATTCTCCCCGCGCCGGGGAGAAATGTCACCACAGGTGACAAAGAGAGGAACAGATGTCACGTAAGTGACAAAAAGGGGAACAGGTGGATGCGAACGAAGTGAGCAGACGGAAGGAGTTCCGTTTTATAAAACGTTCCTTTTCCGGGCAAACTAGCCCAAAAGCCCCTTTACGATGGGGGGCAGGAAAGGGAGCGTTTTATTATAATGAAAAAGATACCTCGCATGATCCTGGGCTGCACGCTGGCGGCAGCTCTGGCCCTGACCGCCTGCAGTCGAAGCGATTCCGGTTCCTCCGGCAGCATGAGCACGAACATGGGCGGCAGTTCATCGCAGACGGGGCAGGCGGGCCAGAACGCTGCATACCGCACCGGCCTTGGCATCCTGACCGAAGCGTCTGATCAGGAACGCGCGGGCAAGATCGATACCATCGCAGCTGCCGTTCTGCTGGATGCCGAGGGCAGGGTGGCAGATGTGATGCTGGACGAGGTGGAGATCTCGGTCACGGGGGACAGCACCGGCAAGGTGACGATGCCCACCGACAATCGCACCAAGCGCCAGAAGGGCGACGATTACCCGCTGGCGGCGGTGTCCTCGCTGAAAAAGGGCTGGGCAGAGCAGGCGGATGCCTTTGGCAATTATCTTACCGGCAAAACCCCGGATGAGGTGAAGAAGCTTGCCACCGACGATGACGGCAAGCCGAAGGATGCTGACCTGCTCTCCACCTGCACCATTGCGGTGGACGGCTATCGGGATGCTGTGGTGCGCGCCTGCGAGAATGCAAAGGCAGTCGGCTCGGCCCGCGGCGACCGCGCTGTGCTGGGCGTGTCAGTGCGCAATGACACCAAGGAACTGACCGCCGACGATGACCACGATGTGACCGCGCAGGTGGACATCACAGTGGCAGCCCTGACGCTGGATGCTGACGGCCGTGTGACCGGTGCAGTGGCGGATGTGGCAGAGCCTGCCCTTACCGTGGGCGCGGATGGTACGGTGTCGGCACCGGAAAATGGTCAAAACCAAGGTGGAACTGGGCGACAGCTACGGGATGCGCGGGGCATCCAGTCTGGACAAGGAATGGTACGAGCACAGCGAGGGCTGGTGCGATTACCTGAAGGGCAAGACCCGTACTGAGATCGCAGGCATCCCGGACGATGGTTCGGATGCCGACCTTGCGGCACTGTGCACCATCTCGGTGACGGAGCTGCAGAAGGCTGCGCTGGCGGCGTTTGCGGAAGAGTAAAGCGGAGAAAAGAGGAAAGGCGCAAAGCTTTTCCTCTTTTCTTTGTGCAACCAGACCAAAGAATTGGCGCAGAAAAGCCTTGAAAAAGACGAACTACACTAACTTTTGCATTTCCTCTTGCCAAATGGCTGCAAACGCGCTATTCTATAGTCACAGTTTAACACTTTAGCATGATAAAATGCTAAACCGAGAGGGAACACATTTGGGAAACAAAAAGGGGAGGAACCTTTTATGAAACGTTTTGTCTCTGCTTTTCTGGCTGGTGCCATGGCACTGAGCCTTGCCGCCTGCGGCGGTGCCGCATCTACTTCCACCGTGGCATCTTCTGCCTCTGCATCCGGGAGCGCAGCCGCCTCCGAGACCGCAGCCAGCGATCTGGACTACATCAAGGAAAAGGGCAAGATGGTCATTGGCTATACCGTCTATGAGCCGATGAACTACACCGACGCCGACGGCAACTTTACCGGTTTTGATACCGAGCTGGCAACTGCCGTGTGCGAAAAGCTGGGAGTCGAGCCGGAGTTCGTGGAGATCAACTGGGATACCAAGGTGGTGGAGCTGGATGCCAAGAGCATCGACTGCATCTGGAACGGTATGACCCTGACCGATGACATCATGGCCAACGCCGCAACCACCAAGGGCCTACGCCAAGAACGCACAGGTCGTGGTCGTGAAGGCACGGCACCGACTACAGCTCCACTGCGGATCTGGTGGGCAAGACCGTGGTTG
>ENA-OQBL01000472-OQBL01000472.1-human-gut-metagenome-genome-assembly--contig:-NODE-472-length-21178-cov-5.533561_pt1 | contig 21178 bp, 24 predicted proteins | sample MGYA00242747_ERZ504553 | MGnify/ENA primary metagenome ERZ504553 (study PRJEB26092, sample SAMD00036240) | human gut metagenome | host: Homo sapiens | study: EMG produced TPA metagenomics assembly of...
GGCACAATATGAATCCGGCTATCGTGTTCCCAAAAAAGATACTCTCATGGAAATTGCCAGGATTTTGAATGTCAACTATATCAATTTTATTATAGAAGCCCCCGGCTGCGCTGAGGACATTATGCAGACTTTTTTCTGGCTTGACGAGGACAACCGCAATACCTTTCATCTGTTTCAGCTTGTCCGCAATCCCGGCAAGTGCAACGTTTCTGATGATAAGTCTGTTCGCTATAATGATAGTGACGAATGGCCTGCTCATGCTCCTGTCGGTATGTGGATTGATTACGGCCTGGTAAATGAATTTCTACGTGAATGGTATCTGCGGAAAGAACAGCTAAAAGGCGGAGAAATTTCAGAAAACGAATATTTTGAATGGAAAATCAACTGGCCTGCCTCCAGTAGTAGTGTTGACTATGATAATATTGATAAATGCAACAATACTTATAAATGGAAAAACCATTAGAAAGGAGCTTTATGCCAAACGAATTAATTACTGCGAGTAGTCGCGAATTAGCCACCGAATTAACAGCCTATGATGAAAAAATGTTGAGTGTATTCGAATATTTAGGCTTACCCACAAACAATATTTTAGTAAAAGTGGATGAACGTCGTAGGGTTTTTAAAAAATATAGAAGATGTATTAGAACCACTTTCATCTGAAACTCTGGAAAACTTCCACCTATATCTCAAAGTTTTTATCTGCGGTAAGTGCTGGATTATTTGATGCTGCATTAAACTACCTATGGGATGAAACTGTAAGTCAGTTACGTTTTCGTGTCTCTCAATATGATATTCAGTATTTTTTTGGATTTAGCAGTAACATCAGATAAAAGAACTAAGCTATCTACAGAAGATGATTTAGTAAAAAATTTGATGATAGTGAACTTATTCAAGGTGCTAAAGAAATCGGTTTGATTTCTGATATTGGTTATCGTCTACTTGATAATATAAAATTCATGCGAAATTGGGCTAGCGCTGCTCATCCCAATCAGGTTGAATTAACGGGCTTACAACTAATTGATTGGCTAGAAACTTGTATTAAAGAAGTAATATCTCTCCCATTATCCAATTTAACTATCCAAATCGGAAAATTATTACGTAATATCAAGGCAAACACTTTAGATGAAGCAGAAGCTGAAACTATTAGCAATTTCTTTTGTGAATTAACTTCTGAAAAAGCCAATTCTCTTTGTAATGGCTTCTTTGGTATTTATTGTCGGATAGATACAACAGCGATACCAAGAGGAATATTAAACTTTTATTGCCTAAACTATGGTATTTAGTAGATGAAGATGTAAAATGGAATTGTGGAATTAAATATAGCAAATTCCAAATTAATAATGATCAGACTGAAGCAAAACTAGCTAGAGAATTTTTACAAATAGTTAATGCAGAGTCATACCTGCCTGAGTCTATACGAAGTGCCGAATTAAAAATTGAATTGGAACATTTATATAATGCTCATAACGCTACTATAAACAACTTTTACTTAGAACCTCCATATGCAAAACAAGTACAACGACTAGTGGGGTCGCACGGAGTTCCAATCCAAATTAACGCTTATTATACTATGGTAATAATTGACGCATACTTAACAAACGGAAATGGTAAATGCTGGGGAGCAGAAGACATATATAACGAATTAATTGATAATTTTACTCAAGTTCAATTCATGCTCGCAATAACTTCATTCACACACGATAAAATTTCCAGCAAATTACAGTTCCCTTTATGTTTAAATCAGTACAAATCTCTACTTACTAAAGCTGAAAGCAATGTCACTGCACCCAAACTATTAGATTTTATTAGCACTGTTAGAAACTTTTCACAGCCTTTATACCGGTTAAAAGAGGATGCAAATATAATGCAACAAGTTGAACATCTCAAAAAAAAGTAATCAAATAACATTTAGGTATCAAAAATGGTATCACGCCACACACTAAGAGCCGGAAAGTCCGCTATTTATGCGGCTTCCCGGCTCCCTGTTTACTATTCAAACTCCAGACAGACAGTATGCTATATAAGTGAAAATCATTGATTTTAAGGCATTTTCAAGGAACTATCAACCACTAAAATCTATGTGAAAAAAATAAAAAATGCATAAAATGCAATCGAAGTACATTCAGAATTTTATAAGATAGACCAGCAAACCTCAATATCATCCCAAAAATAGACGTTCAACAATGAGCGTCTATTTTTTGTTTCAAAATTAAATGGGCTGAAAACAGCCCCGATGGGAATTGGAGATTTGACCCTCCCGGATTCTTCATGTCATGCCAGCCGTAATTTTTTCCATTGCCCCTGCACATTTTGCAAAAATTCCCGAAATTCCGTCGCCCACCATAATGCTTTTTTACAGTTGTTATTATTGTCATAAGCGTACCTCCTGATATTATAAATCTCCACTGAAATCTACTTTTAAGTTGTTGGGAGTACATGACAGAGCTACATGAGAAAACACAAGCTAACAATCCTAACCATGACTATTTAATTTTTAACACCTAGATAATATCACAACCCTGTAATTTCTTCAATAGCCCCAGAAAGGATGTGATACCACGAAGAAATCACCACCGCCGGAGCGTTCCCCTCCGGCTTCCAGACCGGAACCCGAAACCTACCATCAAACACAACATTCAGAAAGGACAGGTACATCTATATGGAATTAAAATTTGTTATCCCCAACATGGAAAAAAACCATTCGGCAACTTGGAGTTTGCCGGAGAAGACAAAACAGAACAGAGAAGAATCAACGGACGCATAGCGGTACTCTCTCGCAGCTTCAACCTTTATTCAGACGTACAGAGGGCGGATGATATTGTGGTTATCCTCCCTGCCGAAGCCGGAGAGAAACATTTTGACTTTGAGGAACGTGTAAAGCTCGTCAATCCCCGTATTACCGCAGAGGGCTATAAAATCGGCACAAGGGGCTTTACCAACTACATTTTGCACGCTGATGATATGATAAAAGCGTAAGGAAAAGGAGGACATCAGACTATGAGATTAGCAAACGGAATCGTGATTGACAAGGAAGCAACTTTCGGGGCATTGAAATTTTCTGCCCTCCGCCGTGAGGTTCACCTCCAGAATGAAGACGGCTCGGTATCAGAAGAAATCAAGGAGCGTACCTATGACTTAAAATCCAGAGGACAGGGGCGTATGATTCAGGTTTCCATTCCTGCCAGCGTGCCATTAAAGGAATTTGATTACAATGCAGAGGTGGAAATCATCAATCCTGTGGCAGACACCGTGGCAACGGCTACCTTTCAGGGGGCAGAGGTGGACTGGTACATCAAGGCGGATGATATTGTCCTGAAAAAAGGAACTACCATGAATCCTCAGCCGCCGAAGAAAGACGCTCCCCCTGTAAAATAACAGGAATATAAGAAGAAAGCGAAAGGAGGATTGTTCCCATGAAGCAGCTTTTCCCCCGTGGAAAACGTATCCGTCCCACGGATAAAGACCTTGTATTCCATACTGCCCTTGCCGCCCTGTTCCCTGTCTTCCTGCTGGTTGTCCTGCTGTTTCATATCCGGCAGATTGCCGGAACCAACTGGCAGGAAGTGTCCCTCTCCCAGATAATACAGGATGTAAATATCCCCTACCTGTTATTCAGCATGGGCGTGGCAGGGCTGGTGTGCCTTACAGCAGTTCTTCTGTTCTGGCGATACCGCAGGGATGAAGTAAAGCAGCTCATCCACCGCCAAAAGCTGGCAAGGATGGTGTTGGAAAACAAGTGGTATGAATCAGAGCAAAAAAAGGAAGACGCTTTTTTCAAGGACTTGTCTTCCAGCCGTTCCAAAGAAACCATCACTTACTTTCCAAAAATCTACTACCGGATGAAACAGGGCTTGCTCCATATCTGTGTGGAAATCACCTTGGGGAAATATCAGGAGCAGCTCTTAAACTTGGAGAAAAAGCTGGAAAGCGGCTTGTACTGTGAGCTGACGGATAAAGAATTAAAGGATTCCTACGTGGAGTACACCCTGCTCTATGATACCATTGCCAACCGTATCTCCATTGAGGACGTACAGGCAAAGGACGGCAGGCTCCGGCTCATGGAAAATGTCTGGTGGGAGTATGACAAGCTCCCCCATATGCTCATCGCCGGAGGAACCGGCGGCGGAAAGACTTATTTCATCCTGACTCTTATTGAAGCCCTGCTCCGCACCAACGCCGTCCTGTTCGTGTTAGACCCGAAGAACGCCGACCTTGCGGATTTACAGGCGGTTATGCCGGATGTGTACTACAAAAATGAAGATATGCTCGCCTGCATTGACCGTTTCTATGAAGAAATGATGAAACGCAGCGAAGACATGAAGCTCATGGAGAATTACCGGACAGGGGAAAACTACGCTTACTTGGGGCTTCCTGCAAATTTCCTTATCTTTGATGAATATGTGGCATTTATGGAAATGCTCGGCACAAAGGAAAACGCCGCTGTCCTCAACAAGTTAAAACAAATCGTTATGCTTGGGCGGCAGGCTGGCTTCTTCCTGATTCTCGCCTGCCAGCGTCCGGACGCAAAGTATCTGGGGGACGGAATCCGTGACCAGTTCAATTTCCGTGTGGCTCTGGGGCGGATGTCGGAAATGGGCTATGGGATGATGTTCGGGGAAACCACAAAGGATTTCTTCCTAAAGCAGATAAAAGGGCGTGGCTATGTGGACGTAGGAACCAGCGTTATCTCGGAATTTTACACGCCCCTTGTGCCAAAAGGACACGATTTCCTCAAAGAAATAAAAAACTGATAGACAGCAGGCAGGAAGTGCAGGCGGCGTGCGAAGCGAAAGCCGCAGAAGCGGACTGACCTGCTGTGGCTGGTGTGCCGCAAGGCACGCCAGCAGGAACCCCTCGTATCTAACAGAGGGGTACAAATCGACAGGCAACAACCAAACAACAGGGCAGAATCCCACGGTACACAAGGGATTTTCCCCATATCCGGCGTATGTCAACAAAGCTCTGAAAGTTGACATACGCATTTTTAGACAGGAGGGATTTTCACTGAATGAAGAAACATGGGTACGGGACATTAAAGAGAAACGGGAAAGTTACGGTATCTCACAACAGAAACTTGCCTTAGCTGCCGGAATTACCCGTCCGTATCTGAGCGATATTGAAACGGGCAAGGCTCATCCATCCGAAGCATTACAGGAAGCCATCACGGAAGCTCTGGAACGCTTCAATCCAGACGCTCCCCTTGAAATGCTCTTTGACTATGTGCGGATTCGCTTCCCCACTACGGATGTAAAGCATATCGTGGAAGATGTGCTGCGGCTAAAGCTGCCCTACTTTATCCATGAAGACTACGGCTTCTACTCGTACACGGAGCATTACTATCTGGGTGATATTTCGTTCTGGTATCGCCGGAACTGGAAAAAGGGGTGCTGCTGGAACTGAAAGGGCGTGGCTGCCGCCAGTTTGAAAGCTATCTGCTGGCACAGGAACGGAGCTGGTATGACTTCCTTATGGACGCTCTGGTGGACGGCGGTGTGATGAAACGCCTTGACCTTGCCATCAATGATAAAACGGGAATCCTGAACATTTCCCCATCTGACAGAGAAGTGCCGGAATGAGGAATGTATCTCGGTCTTCCGCAGCTTCAAAAGCTACCGCAGCGGTGAACTGGTACGGCGTGAGGAAAAAGAATGTATGGGGAACACCCTGTATATCGGCTCCCTCCAGAGTGAGGTGTACTTCTGCATTTACGAAAAAGACTATGAGCAGCACAAAAAGCATGATATTCCCATTGCGGACGCAGAGGTAAAGAATCGTTTTGAAATCCGGCTGAAAAATGAGCGTGCCTTTTACGCCATCCGTGACCTGTTAGAACATGACAATCCAGAACGGACAGCCTTTCAAATCATCAACCGCTATGTCCGGTTCGTGGACAGGGACAATGCAAAGCCCCGTTCTGACTGGCGTATCAATGAGGAATGGGCGTGGTTTATAGGGGAACACAGGGGAAGTCTGAAACTGACAACCAAACCGGAACCCTATTCCTTTGAACGCACCCTGCACTGGCTCTCCCATCAGGTAGCCCCCACGTTAAAACTGGCTCTCCGTCTGGATAAGATGAACCACACCCAGATTGTCCATGACATCATCACCCATGCAAGGCTGACGGAAAAGCACGAAAAAATCCTGAAGCAGCAAGCTGCCGCTGCAAAGGAGGTGGTGCTTTAACGGCGGCAATTTTAGAACCTAAGAACCTTACAGCAAAGAAAGGAGCTTTTATGAATTTCGGACAGAATCTTTACAACTGGTTTTTATCCAACGCCCAGTCCCTTGTACTGCTGGCAATCGTGGTGATTGGACTGTACCTTGGATTTAAGAGGGAATTTTCCAAACTTATCGGCTTTCTGGTGGTGTCCCTTGTAGCGGTCGGTCTGGTCTTCAATGCAGACGGTGTAAAGGATATCTTACTGGAACTGTTCAATAAGATTATCGGTGCATAGGGAACCCATTTTACACTTCCGTTATGGAGCAAGCTCTGATTGCTTCATAGCGGAAGTCCACTAGGGGCTTGTGGAGCGTAACTCCCCAAAAACAAATTGTATCTATATTTTAAATGTGTTATAATTTCAAAAAATTTAGAAAGAGGTAATCACATTGAAATATAGAATAAATAGTATAAGTGTTCCTTTTGGTGGCATATCTTGGGAACAGTACACAACTGAAAAAGATAGAATTGAATATTTGCTTTTTTTATTAGAGTCAAAACGCATATTAACAAATCCGATTGAAATGGAATTACCAGACCAATGCGTACATTCAGTATTGGAAATAAAAAGCTGAATTAGTTAATATAGCCAAAGACTTTGATTTTAGCTCTAATGTCAAAAAAAAGAACTACGTCAACTGATACAAATATGTAATAAATATCTGGATAATTTGAATAAACTCAATCTGCCACACATTATCTACAAAGAAAATGATAGATGGGCTGATTTGAATTTTGATTCAGCTATGAAACAGTTTCGAAGTGGATTTAAGAAAATCCATTTGAAAATCTGTCAAAAGAAACTAATGTGGTTGTAACTTTTACAATACCTGAAAAATGGTGATTTTATAGTGGATATATTTGAAACAGCTCATTCTTATTTGAATTAGCTGTTTTTATATACCTTAAATCAGAAAGGACGTGATACCGATTGAAGAAATGAAAATCTACATCCTGAACACCACAAGGTTTTACCATGAAGATTTTGAGGAATATCCTGGGGCATGGTTTTCCTGTCCTGTGGATTTTGAAGAAATCAGGGAACGTCTTGGGGTTCAGAGTGAGGAAGAAATCGAAATTGAAGACTATGAGCTGCCGTTTCCATTGGAGGGCAACACAAGGCTCTGGGAAATCACCGCCCTTTGCCGGATGATACAGGAAATGCAGGGAACGCCCCTCTATTATGAAATGGATGTGGTACAAAAGCGGTGGTTTCCCAGCTTTACGGAATTTATCGACCACAAAGACCAAATACACTGCTATCCGGTGCAGGACGGAGAATCCCTCGCCCGTTATCTGGTGCAGGAGGTACAGCTATTTGGAGAAGTACATCCAGACCTGTTGAACCATATCGACTACGCTTCCATTGGTCGGGAACTGGAAACCAGCGAAAACTACCTGTTTACGGACAATGGTATCTTTTATTACCGCTAAAAGGAGGTGGAGTAACTTGGAAGAAATGCGGATTTACATTGCCAACTTAGGCAAATACAATGAGGGCGAACTGGTAGGGGCATGGTTCGCGCCGCCTGTGGACTTTGAGGAAGTCAAAGAACGTATCGGTTTGAATGATGAATATGAGGAATACGCCATCCATGACTATGAGCTGCCCTTTGAGATTGACGAATATACCCCCATTGAGGAAGTCAACCGCCTGTGTGAAATGGTGGAGGACTTACCGGAATATATTCAGGAGGAACTATCAGAGCTGCAATCCTACTTTGGCAGTATCGAAGAACTCTGTGAGCATGAAGACGATATTATCTGTCATTCTGGCTGTGACGATATGGCGGATGTGGCTCGCTACTATCTGGAAGAAAGCGGACAGCTTGGCGAACTTCCGGCACACTTACAAAACTATATCGACTATGCAGCCTATGGGCGTGACATGGAATTGGAGGGAACCTTTATTGTCACGAACCACGGCGTATATGAAATCATACGATAGACCCGTCTGTATCTCTTTTTGGAAGTACAGGCGGCTTTTTTATTTCAGGGGCGGCTTTTGCTGCCCCATCTTTTAGAAAGGACAGACACTATGAAGAAAATACGAAGCTATACCAGTATCTGGTCGGTGGAAAAGGTACTCTATTCCATCAATGATTTTAAGCTGCCATTACCCATCACGTTCACACAGATGGCGTGGTTCGTGGTGTCGGTGTTTGCAGTTATGCTCTTGGGGAACCTCCCTCCCCTTTCGTTCATTGACGGAGCATTTTTAAAATATTTTGGCGTACCCTTTGCCCTCACTTGGTTCATGTGCCAGAAGACTTTTGACGGGAAGAAGCCTTACGGCTTCCTGAAATCCGTACTGGCATATCTGGTACGCCCAAAACTGACCTATGCAGGAAAGCCCGTGAAGCTGGAAAAGGAATATCCGGCACAGCCTATCACGGCAGTAAGGAGTGATATTTATGGCATATCCGATTAAGTATATCGAAAATAACCTTGTGTTCAACCATGACGGGGAGTGCTTCGCTTACTATGAGCTGCTTCCCTACAACTATTCCTTTTTAAGCCCCGAACAGAAATATCAGGTACACGATTCCTTCCGTCAGCTTATCGCCCAGAACAGGGACGGAAAGATTCACGCCCTGCAAATCAGCACGGAATCCAGCATACGGGCGGCACAGGAACGCTCCAAACAGGAAGTGACGGGCAAGTTAAAGGACGTTGCCTGTGCAAAGATTGACGCACAGACCGAAGCCCTAATTTCCATGATAGGGGAAAATCAGGTGGACTACCGCTTTTTTATCGGCTTCAAGCTGCTTGTCAATGAGCAGGAAGTCACCATGAAACAGTTTCGCAGGGAAGCAAAGACCGCTGTTTCCGACTTCCTCCATGAAGTCAACCACAAGCTCATGGGGGATTTTGTTTCCATGAGCAATGAAGAAATCTGGCGGTTTCAGAAGATGGAAAAACTGCTGGAAAGTAAAATCTCACGCCGCTTTAAAGTCCGGCGGCTGGATAAAGACGATTTTGGTTATCTGATTGAGCATTTATACGGGCAGACCGGAACCGCCTACGAAGATTATGAGTATTACCTGCCAAAGAAGCGGTTTCAGGAAGAAACGCTGGTGAAATACTATGACCTCATCAAACCCACCCGTTGTCTGATAGAGGAAAACCAGCGGTATCTGAAAATCGAACAGGAAGACGGGACAGTTTATGCCGCCTACTTTACTATCAACAGCATTGTGGGGGAACTGGACTTCCCATCCTCGGAAATCTTTTACTATCAGCAGCAGCAATTTACCTTTCCCATTGATACCTCTATGAATGTGGAGATTGTCACAAACCGGAAAGCCCTCTCTACGGTGCGGAACAAGAAAAAAGAGCTGAAAGATTTGGACAATCACGCATGGCAGAATGACAGTGAAACCAGTACAAACGTGGTGGACGCTTTAGACAGCGTGAATGAGTTGGAATCCACCTTAGACCAGAGCAAGGAATCCATGTATAAGCTGTCCTATGTGGTGCGTGTGACGGCTCCCGACTTGGAAGAACTGAAACGCCGCTGTAATGAGGTGAAAGATTTTTATGACGATTTGAACGTGAAGCTGGTTCGCCCCTTTGGGGATATGCTGGGGCTGCATGGGGAATTTCTCCCTGCCAGCAAACGGTATCTGAACGATTACATCCAGTATGTCACCAGTGACTTCCTCGCTGGTCTTGGCTTCGGGGCAACCCAGATGTTGGGGGAGCCGGAGGGCATTTATATCGGGTACAGCCTTGATACAGGAAGAAACGTGTACTTAAAGCCTGCCCTTGCCAGTCAAGGGGTAAAAGGCTCCGTCACCAACGCCCTTGCTGCCGCTTTTGTCGGCTCCCTCGGCGGTGGAAAATCATTCAGTAACAACATGATTGTCTATTATTCCGTATTATTTGGGGCACAGGCTCTCATTGTTGACCCAAAAGCGGAACGGGGACGCTGGAAAGAAACCCTGCCGGAAATCGCCCATGAAATCAATATCGTAAACCTGACTTCGGAGGAACAGAACAGGGGCTTACTTGACCCGTATGTGATTATGGAGAACCCAAAGGATTCTGAATCACTGGCAATCGACATCCTGACCTTTTTAACCGGCATTTCCAGCCGTGACGGGGAGAAGTTCCCTGTTCTTCGGAAAGCTATTCGTGCAGTAACAAACAGTGAAGAACGGGGGCTTTTCAAAGTAATTGAGGAACTACGGGCGGAGGGAACCACCATCAGCACCAGCATAGCCGACCATATCGAATCCTTTACGGACTATGACTTTGCACACCTGCTCTTTTCGGATGGGGATGTCACACAGTCCATCAGCCTTGAAAAGCAGCTCAATATCATTCAGGTAGCGGATTTGGTGCTGCCGGATAAGGAAACCTCATTTGAAGAATACACCACAATGGAGCTGCTTTCCGTGGCAATGCTCATTGTAATCAGCACCTTTGCCCTCGACTTCATCCACACCGACCGCAGCGTGTTCAAGATTGTGGATTTGGATGAAGCATGGAGCTTCTTACAGGTGGCACAGGGCAAGACCCTTTCTATGAAGCTGGTTCGTGCCGGACGTGCCATGAACGCAGGCGTTTATTTTGTCACCCAGAACACGGACGATTTGCTGGATGAAAAACTGAAAAACAATCTGGGCTTGAAGTTTGCGTTCCGTTCCACGGACATCAACGAAATCAAAAAGACCCTCGCCTTTTTCGGAGTGGATTCCGAAGATGAAAACAACCAGAAGCGGCTCCGTGACTTGGAAAACGGACAGTGCCTCATCAGTGATTTGTACGGGCGTGTGGGCGTGATACAGTTCCATCCTATCTTTGAAGACCTGTTCCACGCCTTTGATACCAGACCGCCCGTAAGAAAAGAGGTGGAATGATGGTGATACATAGAACTTCCAACCGACCGCAATTCCCAGTTCCTCATCACACAAAAAAGGGCTTGTCTTGGAAGACGGCAGGAAAAGTGATTGGCAGGGTGCTTCTGGCACTCCTGCTCATCCTCCTGCTGCTTGCAGTCTTCGGCACAGCCGCCCACGCTGCCGGACTGGTGGATGATACGGTGGACGTTGCCAACGAATACAGCAAATATCCTCTGGACAACTACCAGCTTGATTTTTATGTGGACAGCGGATGGGACTGGCTCCCGTGGAACTGGCTGGACGGTATCGGAAAACAGGTGATGTACGGGCTGTATGCCATCACAAATTTTATCTGGACAATCAGCTTGTACCTTTCCAACGCCACAGGGTATCTGATTCAGGAAGCCTACTCACTGGATTTCATTTCCTCTACGGCGGATTCCATTGGGAAAAATATGCAGACCCTTGCAGGCGTTACCAATAGCGGCTTGTCCTCGGAGGGATTTTATGTCGGGTTCCTGCTGATTCTCATTCTGGTGGTGGGGATTTACGTTGCCTACACAGGGCTTATCAAACGGGAAACCACAAAAGCCATCCATGCCGTTGTGAACTTCGTGGTGGTGTTCGTGCTGTCCGCTTCCTTTATCGCCTATGCCCCTGATTATATCGGGAAAATCAATGAATTTTCCGCAGACATCAGCAATGCCAGCCTGACCCTTGGTACAAAGATTGTGCTGCCAAACTCGGAAAGTCAAGGAAAAGACAGTGTGGATTTGATACGGGACAGCCTGTTTTCCATTCAGGTCAAACAGCCGTGGCTCCTGCTGCAATACGGCAACTCGGATGTGGAAAGCATTGGGGCTGACCGTGTGGAAAGCCTGCTCTCAACCAGCCCAGACGAAAACAACGGGCAGGACAGGGAAGAAATCGTGGTGGAGGAAATCGAAGACAGGGAAAACACCAACCTTACCATCACAAAGACCATCAACCGCTTGGGAACCGTCTTCTTCCTGTTCCTGTTCAATATCGGTATCTCCTTTTTTGTATTCCTGCTCACAGGGATAATGATTTTCTCACAGGTGCTTTTTATCATCTACGCCATGTTCCTGCCTGTGAGCTTCCTCCTTAGCATGGTTCCCTCTTTTGAGGGGATGTCAAAGCGTGCCATTACGAAACTGTTCAACACCATCCTTACCAGAGCCGGAATCACCCTGATTATCACGGTAGCGTTCAGCATTTCCACCATGCTCTACAACCTGTCTGGGGAATATCCGTTCTTCCTGACGGCGTTCTTGCAGATAGTGACTTTTGCCGGAATCTATTTCAAGCTGGGGGATTTGATGGGGATGTTCTCCTTACAGAGCGGCGATTCCCAAAGCATGGGGAGCCGTATCATGCGAAGACCCCGTATGCTCATGCACGCCCATATGCACCGTTTACAGCATAAGTTAGGACGTTCCGTGGCGGCTCTTGGGGCTGGAACGGCTGCATACCACGCAAGAAAACAGGCTGGCTCAAACCAGAGAACTGCTTCCACCTCCGGCGCTTCCAAACGGACACAGGCAGACCACAGCAGACCAGACGGACAGGCAGCACCGGAAAAGGAATCCGTATGGAAACGGGCTGGTTCTGCGGTAGGTGCGGCGGCAGATACCAAAGATAAGATAGCCGATACTGCCGGACAGCTTCGGGAGCAGGCAAAGGATTTGCCTGTCAATGCAAAGTACGCCCTTTACCACGGGAAAACACAGGTATCAGAGGGAGTACGGGATTTTACCTCCAGCGTGACCCAGACCCGAACTGCCAGAGCGGAACAACGAAATGCACAGGCAGAAAGCCGCAGACAGACCATTGCAGAACGCAGGGCAGAACTGGAACAGGCAAAACAGCCGCAACAGAGAGCTTCCGAATCACCCAAAGGGGCTGCTCCTGTCCATGAACGCCCTGTTACTGCAAAGCAGCCAGAAGATTTCCGACATCATGCATCTACCACTCATACAGGAAAGCCTGCTTCCCCATCCATCAGGGAACGGGGACAGGTTTCTTATGGGGAAACTGTGGCAGAACGGACTTCTGTTCCGGTGGTAAAGGCGGCTTCCATCCACTATGAACAGACACCGCCTGTAAGGGCAGAACGTCAGATAGTCCCACCGGCTTCTCCTGTCCAGCCAGATGAAAGGCAAAAGACAGCTCCAACCACCACACCTGCTGCTCCCCGTCCGACAAGACCTGTCCAGAACGATACGGCTCCTGTGATACCGGAAAGAAAACGGGCTGCCCCTGTGGTAAAAGAATCTAACTTTACCATCCGGCGTACCACCGCCAGAAAGGAGTGGACAAAAACGGTAACAGCGGCTTCCAAACAGAAGAAAGGGGAGAAGCCATGAAGTTAAGACACCTTTTCTTTGCCTGTTACGGCGTGTTCGTGATAATGTTCTCCCTGCTCCTTTTGGTGGTGATTGTCTTCTCGGATGAGGAAGACGGAGGAAGCAGCGGAAACCTTATCTATGGGGGCGTGAGCGTATCACAGGAAGTCCTCGCCCATAAGCCTATGCTGGAAAAGTATGCAAGGGAATATGGCATAGAGGAATACTTAAATGTGCTGCTCGCCATCATTCAGGTGGAATCCGGCGGCACGCTGGAAGACGTTATGCAGTCCTCGGAATCTCTGGGGCTTCCCCCGAACTCCCTGAGTACAGAGGAATCCATCAAACAGGGCTGCAAATATTTCTCGGAACTGCTCGCAGCGGCAGAAACAAAGGGCTGTGACTTAAATAGTGTGATTCAGTCCTACAACTACGGCGGCGGTTTCCTAGACTATGTGACAGGACGTGGGAAAAAATACACCTTTGAACTGGCAGAGAGCTTCGCAAGGGACAAATCCGGCGGAAAGAAAGTCACCTACACCAACCCTGTTGCCGTAGAGAAAAATGGGGGCTGGCGGTATTCCTACGGCAATATGTTCTATGTCCTCTTGGTATCGCAATACCTGACCGTGGCACAATTTGATGATGAAACGGTGCAGGCTATCATAGAGGAAGCTTTAAAGTATGAGGGCTGGACGTATGTGTACGGGGGCGATTCCCCCTCCACTTCCTTTGACTGTTCGGGACTGGTGCAGTGGTGCTATGGCAAGGCAGGAATCGCCCTGCCACGGACAGCACAGGAACAGTACAATGTGACGCAGCACATCCCCCTGTCCGAAGCAAAAGCAGGGGATTTGGTCTTTTTCCACTCCACCTACAATGCTGGAACCTACATCACCCATGTGGGGCTGTATGTGGGAAATAACCGGATGTACCATGCCGGAAATCCCATTGGTTATGCAGACCTGACAGGCTCTTACTGGCAACAGCACCTTGCCGGAGCCCGACGAATCAAACAATAAGAAAGGATGAACCGATATGATTCAGATTAGAAAAGAGGATAACCAGAAAAAGCAGAAAGAAAAGAAACTGAAAGTTTACAAAGTCAATACCCACAAAAAACCGTAATTGCCCTGTGGGTGCTGCTGGCAATGAGCTTCCTGTTTGCCGTCTATAAGAATTTCACAGCGATAGACATTCATACTGTCCATGAAACCAAAGTGATTAAGGAAACAATCCTCGACACCCACAAGATAGAAAACTTTGTGGAGAATTTCGCAGAAGTCTACTATTCATGGGAACAGTCCGCCGCTTCCATTGATAGCCGGACAAACGCTTTAAAAGGGTATCTCACCGGAGAACTGCAAGCCCTGAATGTAGATACCGTCCGAAAGGACATCCCCGTATCGTCTGCCCTGACCGATTTTCAGATATGGGAAATCACAGAAGAAAAGGAGCAGCATTATCAAGTGACCTATACAGTGGAACAGCGTATCACAGAGGGAGAATCCGGTAAAACCGTCCGTTCCGCCTATCAGGTGACGGTCTATGTGGATGGCTCTGGAAATCTGACGATTATCCAGAATCCAACCATCACCAGCGTTCCCGTAAAATCCGGCTATACGCCAAAAGCGGTACAAAGTGACGGTACGGTGGATTCCATAACCACGGAGGAAATCAACGAATTTCTCACTACCTTTTTCAAGCTGTACCCTACGGCAACCGCAAAGGAGCTGACCTATTATGTGAATGAGGGCGTGCTGAAACCTGTGGGGAAAGAATACATTTTCTCGGAACTGGTGAATCCAGTTTACAATCGAAACGGAAATCAGGTGACAGCTTCCCTTGCAGTGAAATATCTGGATAACCAGACCATGACAACACAGGTATCGCAGTTTGACCTTGTGCTGGAAAAGAACGGGGAAAACTGGAAGATTGTGAAATAGTTATAGAAAAACGTGCATTTCTCATTTGAGATTTGCACGTTTCTCTTATAAAATATTTCTTTTTAAAATTTATCATTAGTCTTTATATTTTTGATTAGCTCCCAATAGTAGTGTGTCAATTGCTTCGGATAATTCTTTTCTTACTTTATCAGGATTAGAAAAAGCATATCTTAATTGTAAAGTTGTATAACCATGAAGCATACCTGTTACCATGTTCAAAATTTCAGTGGTCTTATCTGGATTAAAGCCACATGAGCAAATAAGTGTTTTAAGTAAAGATAGATAATCATTAAAATGATTGCTGTTTCCTCTGTTCCATTCCAACTAGCCCATTGAATTATTTCATAAACACCGGGATGTTCAATCATATAATTAAGATATTCAACTGCCACTAATTTTAATGCTGAATCCCCTGTCTTACCGATTACTGCACGAATCATTTTTTTGCATTCATAGTACGCATACCACTATGTGCTATCTCCCTAAGAAGTTCATCCAAACTTCCTATATGATTATATAAGGAGGGGGTACGAATCCCTAAATTTTCAGCAATAGCTTTCAAAGAAACATTATGAAGTCCATTTCTATCAGCCATATCAGAAGCAGTTTTTATAACTTCGGCTTTTGTAACTCGCATATTCATTTTCCTCTTTCTACACATCATTTACTTCATTTTAAGTAATCAAATTAATGAAGTCAATAATTTGGTTAGAAAAAATGAACTCTTGTATTGACAAACAGTCTTATAATATTTAAAATTACTAATGTAATTAGTTTTTACACTATTTAAATTAGTTTGCGAAAGGAAATACAAATATGTGTACAAGATTTGTGTATAATGGAAAAGAAACCATTGTTGGGTTCAATTTTGATATTGACCTTTCTGAATGGGAACATACTGTAATTGCCGAAAAAGACCGTTTTTTTATAGGGATAAAAATGTCCGATAATAAGTACCACTCTTTTCACGGAATCAATAGAAATGGGAATGTTGGCACATTGTTGTATGTACATGGAAATGACAATGCACAATTTTGCGGTAATGAATCATGCTATCCAATAGCTGATTTGACAGAAAACTTTATAAAAGGCAATCTCTCTTTTGACGATTCATTGGAAATAGTGAAAAAAAAAGAAAATTACTTATGCACCTGACACTACTATGCAGGCTATGTTTTCGGATAGAAATGGGCGTGTTCTCATTATTGAACCGGGGATTGGGTATCGCTTGGAAAAAGAAAAATATTCCTTAATAACAAATTACTCCATTTTAAAACCAGAATTGACTAATCCATATGTTTTATCTGGGGATAACAGATATGAAAAGGCAAAGGATTTACTGCAAGGATATGGAGAAAACTTCTCTATTTCCAACGCCTTTGATGTACTTAGGTCAGTACGTCAGGAAGGACTTTGGGCAACCAGAGTTTCTTTTATATATTCCGTTGCTAAAAATAAGGTATATTATGTGTTGAACAATGATTTCAAAAATATTGCAGAGTATCAATTCTAATATCACTGCAATTATAAACAAAAGTGGAGGTTTTACATTTCCCCCACTTCCTTAGATTTGACAATACCATCTGCAACGCTTTCCATAATAACAAGGTCAGCGTCTGTGAAATTGTCTATTTTGCTTTCAAGCTGTCTTCGTCTGCTGCTTTTTGCCAGACTATCAGAGGATAAAAAGAACTCATCCACTGATACATTCAGCAGAGATACAAGGTCGTAAAGCACCTGTAAACTTGGGTGCTGCCCTTTATTCTCAATGTTGGTTAAATAGCGTGGGTCAATCTCAATCATTGCTCCCACCTGTTCACGGGTCAATCCCTGTTTTTTACGGGCTTCTTTTATGGCAAGCCCAAACGCCCTGAAATCATATTTATCTTCTTTTTTACGCATAATACACCACCTCTGTACATTTTACTGTTCCTGTTGTAATAGTGACAGGTATAGAAAAACGTATTGTATAGTTGTACAGTTCCTATTATGCGTATCAAAGATAAAACTATGCTGCCGAAACGGAAATAAAAAACCGTTATTTGGCAGTACACTTTTCTTGCGTCAAAATCTCATAAATCTTTCCAGACGACGGTTTGACAAAAGCCGCCGTCTTTCTTTTTTCCAGAATATATGGAGGTTGTATTAAAGTCAGCTTTTTTTAGGCTCCGGCGGCTTACAGGAGGAAGCCGCTATGCAAAATATTTTCTTAAATATATCTACATTCGGTAAACCGTTAAAAAAGCCATCTACCTACACTAGAAAATTCTGACCCTCAATGTGGTTTTTCAGAATACATAGAAAGAACTATCAAAGCACACAAACAGAAATATCGTCTGTTTGCGTGCTTTTTTAGTTGGAAGAAAAAGTTTTTAAATTTTTCTTTTCAAAACGCAACTGCACCCCCTGTCCTGTCGGGACTAAGAGCGAAAAGGGGGAAAGAAGCAGAAATTCCTATCAACTCGCTCCCTTTCAAGGCTGGAAAGGGGGTGAACAATGATGAAGCCATCTGAATTTCAGACAACCATAGAGAACCAGTTTGATTATATCTGTAAAGTCGCTATGGAGGATGAACGCAAAGACTATCTCAAAGCGTTGTCCAGACAGTGTAAACGGGAAACCCTGTTCTGTGATATGGACGATTACACCGTCAATCTGTTTTCTTCCGAAGACACCTATCCATCCCACTTCCATACTTTTGAAATGGATGGATTTACTGTCCGCATTGAAAACAGCCTGTTAGCCGAAGCATTAGAAAGTCTGGACGGAAAGAAACGTGACGTTATCCTGCGATATTATTTTCTTGGATTTGACGATACGGAAATCTCAAAAATTCTGGAAGTCAACCGTTCTACCATCCAGAGAAGAAGACACGCCGGACTGGAATTTATCAAAAAATTTATGGAGGACGAAGCATGACAGCAAAGCACCCTATGATTCCGTTTCCTGTGATTGTAAGAGCTACGGACGGCGATATTGAAGCAGTCAACCAGATTGTACGCCATTACAGCGGTTTTATTGCCAGCCGTTCCATGCGTCCCATGAAAGACGAATATGGAAATACCCACATGGTTGTAGATGAAACCCTACGCCGCCGGATGGAAACACGTCTGATTGCAAAGATTTTATCTTTTGAAATCAGGGAACCAAACTAGAAATAACGCTCGCCTGTGGAAGCGTGGACAAACCCATGCTTCCCAGACAGAGCTTGCCAGTCTATTAAAGTGCATTATCACCAGTGCATTTTAACAGGCTGACAAAGCCGGATTGTTCCTTGAAAAAGAAAGCGTCTAATCAACGCAGCATAAAGCAGCCGAATACGTTTCGATAGAAAGAGAGCCGTTGGGCTGGCACGCCGTAACCCACCAAAGGAGGGATGATACCGGATAGCGATTCCTGCCAGCGTTCCATAAGTAGCTTACCGCAGAGCTGCCGCCATGACCTTTCTATTGTGATAATGATACTTCCGTACAGCCTTAGTCCGTGTGATGATGTAGCACCGCTGGCAAAGGGTACGGCTGGATGAGAACCATGCAGGGGTGAGATTCCCATGAGCTTTAGCGAAAGCTGTTCGGCTTGCTTAGATACCATTTTGAATTAGAATTTTTCATTCAAAATCAAATAACTATTTGCAGGAAATACAATCTTAATATTACTTTTGCCACAAAATCTGATATAATATAGACAGATATTGAGGGTTCCATATCTGGTCTATGGAAAGGAGGAACATGATTACAGTAACAAAAAAAGGACTTAATAGAACTGGGTTATGGAACTTCATTCGCAGCAGACATCATAAGAGAAGCAAAAAAAACTTATGATTTCAAAAGGGCATACCTACTATCAGTCACGCAAACTGGACAGGGTTCCCAGAGAAGCTGTGGAAGAATTGCTAGGGATTACTTTTACTGATAAATCAAACTGATTGTACTTCTTGCACATTTATGTAAGGAGTGAAATCATGGCAAAAGACCCTATTAAGAAAGCAGAAAACGGAACTTATTATTTTAGAGCAAACTTAGGTTTCCATCCGATTACCGGAAAACAGATTCAGAAATACAAAAGTGGATTCAAGACAAAAAAAGAAGCCAGAGAAGCATATTCAAAACTTATGCTGACATCCACAGAAGAATTAACAGAAAAGAAACAGCAGCTATCTTTTCAACAGTTTATTGAGGAAACTTATCTTCCTTGGTATAAAACACAAGTAAAGGAAAGCACCTATCTGAACCGCCGTTCTACCATTCAGAAGCATTTTTCATACTTTTACAAAATGACGGTGGATGAGATAGAACCCATTAACGTCCAGAACTGGCAGCTTGAACTCGCAAAAGAATTTAGTCCAAACTATATCCGTATTGTACAGGGTATGCTCTCCATTGCCTTTGACAGAGCAGTTGTTCTCGGTCTTGCAAAGAAAAATCCATCACGAATGATAGGAAACATCAAGAGCAAGAAAACAAAAGTGGATTTCTGGACACTGGATGAATTTCAAAAGGTAATTTCCCTGCTCTACAAGGGAGATTATTACGAACATTACCTTTTCATTTCATACTGGCTCCTGTTTATGACCGGAATGAGAATCGGAGAAGCCGCAGCCCTGCAATGGTCGGACATCAACTTTGAAACCGGACTTTTAAGTATAACAAAAACGCTGTACTATAAAACAATGGACGAATACAAATTTGTGGAGCCAAAGACACAAGCCAGTATTCGCACTATCTATATTGACACAGATACCATCAAAGAATTGAAAGCATGGCAGGAAGTACAGCAAAAGGTTTTAAAGGGCTGCGACCTTGTACTAAGCTACAATGGGATTCCCACCAGTAAGCACACCCTCCCACGGGCATTAGAAAAACTTGCTGGATTGGCAGGCGTACACCGTATCAAGATTCATGCACTCAGACATTCCCATGCTTCCCTGCTCATCAGTATGGGTGAAAATCCTTTATTGATTAAAGAACGTCTGGGGCATGAAAAGATACAGACTACGTTAGGAACCTATGGACATTTATATCTCAACACCAACGTGGAAGTTGCCAAAAAATTAACTGGTGTTCTCACTTATACTCCGGCAACAACCAGTGTTGCCGATTACACCAGCAATCAGCATACAGCAATCTATCACAGAGCAGTTGAATAAAAAAATGCAATCAAAATGCAATTCTAAAAGGAAAGAGCCTCAAAACCCTTGAAAATAAAGGCTTTGAAGCTCTGCTCCAACTATTCAAACTCAATCGTAGCCGGCGGTTTCCCCGTGCAATCATACAGTACGCGGTTTACACCTTTCACCTCATTTACAATTCGGCTTGTGACTTTTCCGAGTACTTCCCACGGAAGCTCTGCTGATTCTGCGGTCATGAAGTCGGAGGTAAGAACGGCACGCAGTGCGATGGCGTAGTCATAGGTTCTGACATCGCCCATGCAACCTACAGAACGCATATTGGTCAGGGCTGCGAAGTACTGACCGAGTGTGCGGTCGATACCTGCTTTTGCGATCTCCTCGCGGTAGATAGCGTCTGCATCCTGTACGATGCGTACCTTCTCTGCGGTTACCTCACCGATGATACGAACGCCAAGTCCCGGACCCGGGAACGGCTGACGGTATACCAGATTTTCCGGAATACCAAGCTCCAGACCGGCGCGGCGGACCTCATCTTTAAACAGCATACGCAGCGGCTCGATGATCTCCTTGAAATCTACGTGTTCCGGAAGTCCGCCTACGTTGTGGTGGGACTTGATAACAGCGGATTTTCCAAGACCGGACTCAATCACATCCGGGTAAATCGTACC
>ENA-OQBL01000473-OQBL01000473.1-human-gut-metagenome-genome-assembly--contig:-NODE-473-length-21151-cov-3.811168_pt1 | contig 21151 bp, 25 predicted proteins | sample MGYA00242747_ERZ504553 | MGnify/ENA primary metagenome ERZ504553 (study PRJEB26092, sample SAMD00036240) | human gut metagenome | host: Homo sapiens | study: EMG produced TPA metagenomics assembly of...
GAAGAAAGTATTAACTAAGGCTAATGACCCGGTTAATGCAAAAAAAGAACAATATGTGCCAAAAGATCGTATCGCTCGCCCAAATTTTAGATAAAATAGACAAGTAAGAAAAATATAAAATAATAGATTTTTAGAAAAAGAGGACAACAAATGTCATTAACTGCTGGTATTGTTGGTTTGCCAAACGTTGGTAAGTCAACTTTGTTTAACGCGATTACTAAGGCTGGTGCTGAAATGGCCAACTACCCATTTGCCACCATCGAACCAAACGTCGGAATGGTTGAAGTTCCTGATGAACGTTTAGCTAGAATCCAAGAATTGATTCCTGCTAAGAAGATTGTTCACACTACTTTTGAATTTACTGATATTGCCGGTTTGGTAAAGGGTGCTTCAAAGGGTGAAGGTCTTGGTAACAAGTTCCTTGAAAACATTCGTCAAACTGATGCGATTGTTCACGTAGTACGTGCTTTCGATGACGACAACATTACTTCAGTTACTGGTAAAGTTGATCCAGAAGAAGATATCAACACTATCAACTTGGAACTTGCCATCGCTGACCTTGATGCTGTTAACAAACGTATCGGCAAGGTAAAGAAGGTTGCTCAACAAGGCGATAAGGAAGCTAAGGCTGAAATGGCTGTACTTGAAAAGCTTAAGCCAGTTCTTGAAGAGGGTAACGCTGCTCGTTCAATCGATTTTAACAAGGATGAACAAAAGATTGTTAAGGGCTTGTTCCTTTTGACTGCTAAGCCAGTTATTTACGTTGCTAACATTGCTGAAAGCTCAATGGCTGATCCAGAAAGCGACAAGTACTTCCAAATCGTTAAGAAGCACGCTGAAAAGGAACATGCTGAAGCTTTGGGTATTTCTGCATCTGCCGAAGAACAAATTGCTGGTCTTGACGGCGATGAAAAGAAGGAAATGCTTGAAATGGAAGGCGTTAAGGAACCAGGTTTGGACCGTTTGATTCGTGCCGCTTACCACATTTTAGGCCTTAGAACTTTCTTCACTGCTGGTGGTCCTGAAACTCGTGCTTGGACTTTCCACGAAGGTATGAAGGCTCCTCAAGTTGCTGGTATTATTCACTCAGACTTTGAACGTGGTTTCATTCGTGCCGAAGTTGTTTCATTCGATGACTTAGACAAGCTTGAAACTATGCAAAAGGTTAAGGAAGCAGGTAAGCTTCGTCTTGAAGGTAAGGACTACGTGGTTCAAGATGGTGACATTATCGAATTCAGATTTAACGTCTAGGAGTAAGAATGACTGAAAAAGAGCAAGAAAAGAATAATTCAAATATTAACGCTGAAAAACAAGAAAAATTAAAGAAGCAGTCTGAAGTTGATGCTAAAGACGAAGAGTTGAAAAATGAAGACCCTAAGACTTTGCGTCAAAAGTTAAGTAACAAGAACCAAGACTACGTTTTCCGTTTGGAAAAGGAACTACAACGTCAAGGTTCACTTTCACATGAAGAAGCAGTCGCCATGACTGATGGTTTGCTTAGTGAAATCGTGATTGCACAACGTCATGGTCAACCTGCTAATGGTCTTTACTTAGCTTCACCAAAGATCAAGGCTGAAGAAATGCTTCACCCAGAACAAAAATCAGTAGAAACTCCATTCTGGCAACGTGCCGTTGATTGTGCACTTCTCTACTTAGCAATCTTCGTTGGTTTATTTGGTGTCATTGCCTTGTTTGAAACAAAGCAACCTCAAAACTCACAAATGGGTATTTTGACTTTAGCCAGTGTAGGTATCTTGATGGGTGTCTTCATGGTTAAGTACAACGATTGGGTAATGCCAAAGAACGGTTCAACGAATCGGTTTGCCAAATTGCTGTTAAGTGGTTTAGGAATTGCTGTCGCATTGTTCATTTGGATTTGGATCTTATCATTGCCAGCAATTCGTGTAATCAACCCAGTATTGCCAGGTGCTGTCGACATCGTAATCGCCGCAATTGCCTACGGTGCCCGTTACTTATTTAGACAACACTACCACATCACTGGTTCTTCAATTTGCGTCTCGTCCACAACGCTAAATAACTTGCTTCTTTAAAAAAAGAAGTACATACTAAATTAGATAACTGTAAAAAAAGATAAATGGGGGAATGCCCATTATTTTTTTATTTACAAGGATGCATAGAAATAGAAGGGTGGTTTTATATGGTCAAAACATTGAGCCAATCGATTCGACAATATAAAAAATTGTCATTGCTCTCGCCAGTCTTTGTTATTGGTGAAGTTATTATCGAAATGCTGATTCCATATTTAGTTGGTATTTTGATCGATAACGGAATTATGAAGGGCAACATGGCCTACATTAGTAAGCTAGGCTTGATTTTGTTTGTATTGACAATCATTTCATTAGCATTAGGTGCAAGTGCCAGTTATGTTTCTGCCCATGCAGCTGCTGGTTTCGCGGCTAACTTGCGTAAGGACATGTTCTATCACATGCAGGATTATTCATTCGAAAACATCGATCACTTTTCAAGTGCCAGTTTGGTTACGCGTTTGACAACTGACGTTAACAACGTGCAATTGGCTTACCAAATGTTGATCAGAATCGCTGTTAGAGCGCCAATGATGTTCATCGTTTCAATTATCATGTCTGTGATTATCAGTCCACACTTGTCACTTATTTTCTTAGTATTAGGACCAATTTTTGCAATTGCCTTAGGCTTAATTATTAGATTGGCTTACCCATATTTCCCTAAGATTTTTAGAGGATATGACCGCATGAACCAAGTGGTTCGTGAAAATGTACGTGGTATTCGTGAAGTTAAGACTTACGTTCAAGAAAAGCCACAAATCGAAAAATTTGAGAAGTCATCAGGCCTTATTTACAAATTATTCGCAACTGCTCAAAAGATTATGTCTTTAAACGCTTTAGTAGTTGCAGCCGTTTTGAATATTTCAACTTTGGCAATTTGCTGGTTTGGTGCTAGAGAAATTGTTGGCGGTAGCTTACAAACTGGTCAACTTATTTCAATGTTTACGTACTCAAACTCAGTTTTATTCAGTTTGAACATTTTGGCTATGATTACCACCCAGTTGGTTATTTCAGGTGCTAGTGGTCGTCGTATCGCTTCTGTAATCACTGAAGAACCAACTATTGAAAATCCTAAGAAGCCACTTAAGCGTTTGACTAACGGTGAAGTTATTTTCGACCACGTTAGCTTTAAGTATGAACCAGCTGATAAAACTGATGCTCTTGATGATATCAACTTGCGGATCCATCCAGGTGAAACGATTGGGATCATCGGTGAAACGGGTTCATCTAAATCAACCTTAGTTTCAATGATTCCACGTCTTTATGATGTAACGTCTGGTGCCGTTCGCGTTGCGGGACATAACGTTAAGTCATACGACTTAAAGACCTTGCGTGACAACGTTGCGATGGTCTTACAAAAGAACGTTTTGTTCACCGGTACGGTTAAGGACAACTTGAAGTGGGGTAACGAAAACGCCACTGACGAACAAGTTGTTGCGGCAGCTAAGATTGCGCATGCCGATGACTTTATTCGTGAAATGCCAGATGGCTACGATACAATGATCGAACAAGGTGGTAACAACGTTTCAGGTGGGCAAAAGCAAAGAATTACTATTGCCAGAGCCTTGTTGAAGAACCCTAAGATCTTGATCTTGGATGACTCTACTTCAGCCGTTGATACTAGCACGGAACGTGAAATTAGAACTTCTTTGGCTAAGGATATGCCAGACACAACGAAGATTATCATTTCACAGAGAATTGTTTCGATTAAGGACGCTGACCGGATCATCGTTATGAATCGCGGCAAGATTCAAGATATTGGAACGCATGAAGAATTGATGAAGACTAACGAGCTTTACAGTTCAATCGCTAAGTTCCAAGAAGAACAAGGAAAGTAGGTGAGCAATTTGGATAAAGCTTTAGAAAATAAAGATCAAGCTAATGGTCACAGAATGAAAACTTTGGGCCGCTTACTTAGGCTGATTGTGAAGACTAGTCCGTGGATGCTCACCGTTTCCATGATTATGATTGTCTTGGCAGCAGCTAGCAACGTTATCGGTTCACTGTTTATTGAGCGTTTGATCAATAACTATATCATGCCCTTAACTAAGGAAAAGGTACCTAATTATGGCCCATTGGAAATTGCCATTGCGGTAATGTTTGGTATTTATGCCATCGGTTTCCTTTCCAACTACCTCTTTAACATGTTAATGGGTGTCTTGGCACAAAAAGTACAATATCGTGTTCGTAACGAAATGTTTACGCACATGGAAAGTTTGCCAATTTCATACTTTGACCAAAATGAATTTGGTGATATCATGTCGCGTTACACCAACGATATTGATACCTTGATGCAGATGATTTCACAATCAATCCCACAATTTACTAACTCAGTCTTGAGTTTGCTATTCGTTGTATGTGCGATGTTTAGTTTGAGTTGGCAATTAACGCTCTTCTCATTCATCATCTTTGCATTATCAATTGGAATTGTACGTTTTCTTACTGTTAAGTCAGGCAACTACTTCCAAATCCAACAGAAGAAGCTTGGTCAAATTAACGGTTATAACGAAGAAATGCTTAATGGTTTGAAGGTTATTAAGGTCTTCAGCCATGAACCAGAATCAAAAGCTGGTTTTGATAAGTACAACGAAGAATTGCGTCAGGCTTCAGGTAGAGCCAACACTTATGCCACTATTCTTTTCCCAATCATGGGTAACATTGGTAACTTGCTCTACGTATTAATTGCCTTTATTGGTGGTGCCGTTGCGATTAACCAATGGGCTCCACTTTCACTTGGTGCAATTGGTTCATTCTTGCAATTATCAAGACAGTTCAGTATGCCTATTGCCCAGATTTCACAACAATTGAACTCAATCGTAATGGCCTTGGCTGGTGCCGAAAGAATCTTCAATTTGGAAGATCAAGCTTCAGAACCAGATGATGGTACAGTTACGATTTCTAAAGGTGACGAAGTCGGCAGTAACTGGAATTGGAATGTTCCACAAAAAGATGGCTCAATTAAGAAGGTTCCAGTTCGCGGTCATATTGTCTTTGATCACGTTAACTTCAGTTATGTGCCAGAACACCAAATTTTACACGACATTTCAATTGATGCTAAGCCAGGCATGAAGGTAGCCATGGTTGGTGAAACTGGTGCCGGCAAGACCACCATTTCTAACATGCTTAACCGCTTCTACGAAATTGATTCAGGCACGATTACTTATGATGGTATTCCAATCAAGAATATTAAGAAGGACGACTTGCGTCAGTCATTATCAATCGTCTTGCAGGAAACGCACTTGTTTACTGGTACGATTATGGATAATATCCGCTTCGGTAATCCAGATGCTAGTGACGATGACGTCTACCAAGCAGCTAAGTTGTCTCATGCCGATGAATTTATCCATGACCTTGATCACGGCTACCAAACTGTGATTGATGGTGATGGCGGTGATTTGTCACAAGGACAAATGCAGCTGCTCAGTATTGCCCGGGCAATGATTGCCGATGAGCCGGTAATGATCTTGGATGAAGCTACATCAAGCATCGATACTAGAACTGAAAAGATGGTTCAAGCTGGTATGGATAACTTGCTTGCTGGACGTACAAGTTTTGTTATTGCCCACCGTTTATCAACTATTGTTAACTCAGATTTGATCTTGGTTCTTGATCATGGTCATATCATTGAACGTGGTAATCACGAGGAACTTTTGAAGCAGAAGGGCTACTACTACGAGCTCTACACTGGTAAGAAAGAGATCCAATAATAAGCTAAATAAATTAGAACTTGGAATTTCCAGGCTCTTTTTTTTATGAAAAAATAAAGAAAGCCTTGTTCTTAGGCGTTTTGATTTAAAATTGAGTAAAATAGTCGTAAGGTTTGATAAACTGTATATAGAATAAACAAGAGAGATAAAATAATTAAGAACGAGAAGGGGGAAGTTTCCTCGTGAAAATTTTAGTTGTTGATGATGATAAAGAAATCGTTGAACTTTTAAGCATATATTTGAAAAACGAAGGCTATGAACCTATTGCGGCATACAGCGGCAAGGAAGCCATTACTAAATTAACTACTACACCAGACATCGCATTAATGATCTTAGACGTGATGATGCCTAACATGTCCGGAATCGAAGTAATTAAGGAAGTTAGAAAAGATTCAGATATTCCAATTATCATTGTTTCTGCTAAGACTGGCGATATGGATAAGATTCAAGGCTTAATTACCGGTGCCGATGACTACGTATCTAAGCCATTTAACCCACTTGAAGTTATGGCCAGAGTACGTTCACTTTTACGTCGTAGTCAAAAGCAAGTTAAGGATGAAAAGCCAGATATCTTGGAAGTTGGTCCACTTGTCATTAATCGTGATTCTCACGAAGTAAAGACAATCGATGGCAAGGCTATTCAATTGACGGCTTTGGAATTTGGTATTCTTTATCTTTTAGCTAGTCACCCTAACCGCGTATTCTCTGCTGATGAAATCTTCGAACGTGTTTGGCAACAAGAATCCATCGTTTCTGCCAAGACCGTTATGGTGCACGTATCACACCTTCGTGACAAGATTCAAAAGGCAACTGGCGGCGAAGATGTTATTCAAACTGTTTGGGGTGTAGGATACAAGGTCGAGGCGTAGTTAATGAAAAAGGAGCGCGTCAAGCTAACTGGCGCTGAAAAGAGCGAATTGTTTGCAGAAGGGGTCGTAACGGTCATCCTTCTGCTTTTGTTAAATCTATCAATAATTATTTTGCTCCACCTGGCTATTTTGCAGGATGAGAGTCTGGTTAATGGCATCTACTTTTTGAAAAAGACGATGACCTTTGCAGGTGGCTATCACTTATGGTCCTGGCAAAATATCTTTATTATTTTGATGGGGATCGGCGATTTGGTGGTTTTATATTGGCGTTTGATCAGAAGATATCACCAAATGCAGCTGCGTCACGTCATTCTGGAGCTGCATTATATTGCTAATGGTCACTTTGATCACCGTATCAACTTTAGGGTGCGGCCTGAATTGCAGCGTGTAGTTGATTCAATTAACTCACTGGTTGATAGTACTGTGAACTCCATCAATGAGGAACGGGCAATCGAACAATCTAAGGATGAATTGATTACTAACGTTTCACACGATATTAGAACGCCGCTGACTTCAATTATTGGCTATTTGGGATTACTAAAAAGTGGCGTAACGTCTCCTGAAGACCAGCAAAAATATATTAATATTGCGTACACCAAGGCTGAGCAAATGAAGTCACTGGCCAATGATTTGTTCGAATATTCAACGCTGAAATCTACTAATACGAAGCTGAATTTAGCCAGATTACACATTTATTCAATGCTCGAACAAGTAGCAGCCGGGTTTGAACTTGAAGCTGAGAAAAAAGGTATTGAGATTGAAATTGAGGCACGGCCTAAAGATTTAACCATTCAGGCTGATGCCGAAAAATTAGTGCGAGTATATAACAACTTAATTTCTAACGCATTCAAATATGGTACGGGAGCTACCAAGATTAAATTAGTGGCTAACTTAGTTAATAAGCGCGAAGTCGAATTGCGTGTTGAAAACAATGGGGAGCCAATTCCAAAAGATTCACAGAAAAAGATCTTTGAACGTTTCTACCGAGTGGAAACTTCCCGTAATACCAAAACTGGCGGTACCGGATTGGGCCTTTCAATTACCAAAGGAGTGGTCGATTTGCACCATGGTACGATTCGCTGCCAATCAGATAAAAACTGGACTAGTTTCATAATTCGCTTGCCACTTGATCCTAAGAAAGCGCCAAGTAAGCACTAGCTGTGTTATAATTTTGACTGAATGTATTAATACAACGAGGAGAAAATGATGAGTATTTCTTTAAATACCTGTATATTAATTTTAAAAGAGCACCACTTGCTCAAGTCAAGCGCAGTTCAAGACACTGTAGCTACTAAGATGGATTACGTTTCTTACGACTCACGTGATATCCAAACTAACACATTATTTTTCTGCAAGGGTGCAGGCTTTAGACCAACTTATTTATCAATGGCTAAAGACAATGGTGCTATTTGTTACGTTGCTGAACAACCTTATCCTGAAGGCAAAGGTATGCACGCGTTAATCGTTCGTGATGTTTCAAAAGCAATGGCATTGCTCTCAGCCGCATTCTTCCGTTTCCCACAAGATGATTTATACGTTGTAGCCTTCACTGGTACTAAGGGTAAGACTACTTCCGCATACTTCTTGAAGGGGATGCTTGACCAAGCTAACGGCGGCAAGACTGCTTTAATTTCTTCAGTTAATGACGTTGTTGGTCCTAAGCCAGAAGACAGCTTCAAGTCAAGTTTGACCACGCCAGAAAGTTTGGACTTGTTCCGTGACATGCGTACTGCCGTAGATAACGGTATGACTCACTTGGTAATGGAAGTATCTAGCCAAGCTTACAAGAAGAACCGCGTCTTTGGTTTAACTTATGACTTAGGCTTCTTCTTGAACATCAGTCCAGACCACATTGGACCAAACGAACACCCTAACTTTGCAGACTACTTACACTGCAAGCTTCAATTAATGGTTAACTCACGTAAATGTATTATCAATGCGGAAACCGCCCACTTTGATGAAATTTACGCAGCAGCTACAACCACTACTAACCCAGACAGTATTTACTTGTTTGCTAGAGAAAACTTCGAAAATCCAGATTTAAAGGTGCCAATCGACTTTAGATTTGCTTCACAAGAATTGGATATGAAGGAAACTCGCTTCAAACTTTACTGCGCAAGTGATAAGGCTAAGAAGTTACCTATCAATGGTGACTACACTTTGAAGATGTTGGGTGACTTCAACGAATCAAACGGTACTGCCGCAATTATCGGTGCTGGTCTTGCTGGCCTTAACCATGATCAATGTGCTAAGGGTATCCGCGACGTGACTATCCCAGGTCGTATGCAAACTGAAAGAACTAAGAGTCACGGTATGGTTGTTGTTGACTACGCTCACAACAAGGCTTCAATGATGGCTTTGATGAGCTTTATGCAAAATGAATTCGACAACCCTAAGATCATCGTAGTTGTAGGTGCTCCTGGCGATAAGGGCGTTTCTCGTCGTCCAGGCTTCAGTGAAAGTTTGACCGCATACGCTGATAAGGCATTCTTGACAACTGATGACCCAGGCTTTGAAGATCCTAAGTCAATCGCCGAAGAAATTGATTCAGGTATTGACCACTCTAAGTGTGACGTTACTATTGAATTGGACCGTAAGAAGGCTATCCATGATGCCATCGCAATGGCTGGCCCAGATGATGTTGTTTTAATCTGTGGTAAGGGTGCTGACGCCTTCCAAAAGATTCGTGGCGTAAACACTCCATACCCATCTGATATCGTTGTTGCTCAAAATGTCATTAATGAATTAGAAGGCCAAAAAGAACACTTTAGAAAATAAGAGTTGATACTATGAAGCACTTTTTTAGTATTATTGGTGGCATGGGAACCATTGCCACTGAGAGTTATGTGCGGTTAATTAACCACCGCGTTAAGATCGCACGCGACCAAGATTATTTAAATTATATTTTGGTCAATGATGCACAAGTTCCTGATAGAACTGCCTACATCAAGGATCACAGTAAGCCTAACTTCTTTTATGATTTAAAAGATGACGTAGAAGGTCAAGACAAATTAGGTACGGACTTCATGGTTATGCCATGTAATACAGCGCATTATTTCTATGATGATTTGGCTGCATTGACTGACAAGCCATTTTTACACATGATGCGCATTGCCGTACATAATTTTACTGACAATTATCCAGATGAAAAGAAGATTGGTTTAATTGCTACTGAAGGTTCTATATATGATCACTTGTATGCCGATGAAATTAAGCGAGTTGGCCGCAAGGTGGAATTGGGTGGACCAGAAATTCAACCAATGGTTAATGAATTGATCTATTCTGATATCAAAGAAAAGGGTACTGTGGATCACGATCTGTATCACAAAATCTTGAAGACAATGCATGATAAATATGGTTGTAACGTGATTTTGCTGGGATGTACCGAGTTGTCACTAGCTCAAGAAAAAGCACCTGACCATCCATATCACGTAATTGATCCACAATCAATTCTTGCAGATGTTTCAATCGAATTAGCTCTTAAGATCCGTAACGGTATGGATCCTAAAGAAGCTTGCGCAAAATACATGTATAAATGAGTTAGAGAGTCATGAACTAAGTTCATGGCTTTTCTCTTGTACTAAAATCGAAATTAAATCGGAGGCTAAATTATGAAATATCCAAAACTGGAAGGCGTGGGTACTCACCTTAATATCAATCCAAAAGATAATGATTTTATGCAATAAGAAAAGAAAGCTAGGAGGAGAAACAACAATACCGCCTCATCTATTGATGAGGGGATGAATTTGATTTCTCCTCCCTTTTTTGCTTTTAATGATATAATATAAATAAGCTAAAAAGCTTATGCTATATGTGTTTAGGAGAGATTTAATGGTAAAAGAATATCATACTTCTTCTAGTGTCTCGATCTTGATTTATCATCTTGTTTGGGTAACCAAATACCGCAAAAAAGTGTTAGATCAAGAATGCCGTGAACTGCTAGATCAGAAAATAAGAGAAATCCTCGCTGATAATTCCTGTCAAGTTGAAGCGCTAACGGTGATGCCTAACCACGTTCATTTGGAAGTAGTCATGCCCCCGTGGATGTCGGTTACAGTTTTGATTAAGAAGCTAAAAGGCACGACCGCTAGATGGCTCTTTAAAGAAAAGCCGGAACTCAGAGAAAGCCTGTACCATCATCATTTATGGTCGCCATCATATTTTGCAAGAACTGTTGGCAACTGTTCAGAAGAAACCATCAAGCAATATGTAGAAACTCAATGGGAGCGCCCACTTAAGTAGATTAGAAAGGAGAAGATAATCCATGCGTCAAAAGTCAAACCCAGCCCTTGATGAAGTCAAGTACGGTGTAGCACAAATCAGAATGTATCCGACTACTGCACAAAAGACTTACTTTTGGCGCTTGTTTGGTGCTAACCGTTGGTTATGGAATCAAATTAAAGACATGACCGACAAGCGGTATCAAAATAATAAGAATTTATTATTCCCATCAACTGCTTCCCTAAAAAAGCTCTTGCCAAGACTAAAGCAGGAATATCCTTGGCTCAAAAAAAGCAAACTCCACATCTCTGCAGGCAACAGTTGAATATTACTGCAATGCCCAAGAAGCCTTCTTCAAGCAGACACCGGTTGGCAGAAAGCCACCTAAATTTAAAGGACGGCATTTCTACCGCCAAAGTGCCACTTTAAAGAATGTCCCTTCTAAGCGCAAAGATGGCAGTCTGCTCTACCCGATTCAGACAGTGAATAAGTACTGCCTCAGAATTGGAACGAGAAAGCCAATATTTGTAGAAACCAGTTCACTTAATCGACTAAAGCATAAGGTGATTAAGCGGATGATGGTCGTCTATCGCGCTGATCTTGACCGTTTCTATTTAAGCTTTGTCGTAGCTGATCAGAAGGAAGAATTACCACAATACCAAGCCAAGACGCAAAAGACCGGCAAGATGATCGGCATTGATGTCGGCTTAGGCAATGAATGGCTAGTAACCAGTGATAATCACCGTTGGAGCGTACCGCAAACTTTTGAAGCAGAAAAAGCTAAAAATTTGCGCCAAAGCCATTGTGATCGTAACCGGACTGCAGTTGAGAAGCGAGTGGCACGTTTCAATCAAAAACACAAAGAGACTAAGATTGATAAGTACGACTTTGCCAACTGGCAAAAGCTTAGAAAGACTAAAAGCAAGTATCAAGTAAAGATTAACAATATTCGCCTAGACTACATCCAGCAAGCAACTACTTGGCTTGTTAAGCACTATGATGTAATTGCCATTGAAGATTTGAAAACCAAGAATCTTCTAGGCAATCACAAATTAGCGCATAATATTGCCAATGCAGGTTGGAGCATGTTTAGACGAATGCTGGCATATAAGTGCAAGTGGTACGGCAAGAAGCTGATTGTTGTCCCACCGCAATATACTAGCCGGATTTGTTCAGACTGCGGACAAAAAAATTCCTGCTTTTGCGCATATGAAAACACGCGACTGGCTAAGCGTAAGAGAATGGACTTGTCCGTTTTGTCGTGCCGAGCATGATCGCGATGTTAACGCAGCTAAGAATATCCTAGCCAGAGCAGTTTGCTAGACTGCTGTAAATAATTAGTGGGTATGGAACTAGACCCTGCTAAAAAGCCCGACCGCTATCACGTTGTAGGTATTAAAAAATCTACAGTCGGCTATGAAAGTAGCCCACATTTTCGAGTGAACGTGGCAAGTCTAGGTGTTCGCAAGATCTCTAAAAAGAGACCACCCATCTATCTGATGGGTGGTAGTTCATGATTAAAGTGAGAGAGCTAGTTAATAATGATCCTGAATTGTTGGGCAATAACGATATTATGAAGTTTGTTAAGTTGGCTTTGTTTAGAGCTAGTGAAGACGAGCCGGTTCAGGAAATTGCTAAGGAACTTGATGATGAATTGTCAGGTTATTTGGTTAAGACTGATTTTAAACTTGTCTTTTTACCAATAAAAAAGGGTGTACCTGTAATGTCACTTCTATTACTTGTTGAAGTGGCACAGATCCTACTGGGCTTTTACATCTACTATTGGTATTGTTGCTGGTTACTACCAAGGTGCCATCATCGTCGTTGTTGGCGTGGAGATGCTTTTAGCAGGTATTTTCATTAGTGGATGAGGTGAGCAATTATGTTAAAGATTGTTGTTCCATTAATTATTGGACTATTAATGATTATCGGTGGTTGCTATACCATTGTTGCAGCTAAGAGATATTTCAAAAACGTAAAACTGAAGGAACAGATAATGTTTTTAGTTCACTGGCTATCTATTATGGCTTTGCATTGGTTTCATGATGATCCTTGTTGGAATATCTGTACTTTGAGTAATGTTCAGTTAAAGTTGAGTTGTAGAAAAAATAAAGATATTAAAATAACTGTTTGAAACCCATTAGTAGAACAGTTATTTTTGCTTTTCGGATAAAAAATGCAGAAAACGCTAATTGAAAATAAATAAGTTAAAAATAACAATATATCCAAAGCTAAATATAACTTTGTGAAATGATAATTGCTTACTATCCTGGTTATTAAAACATTTTTTAGTCTTTTTTCACTAACTTTTGTATTTGCTTTCAACTATAATGAAAGTAATAAAAGATGCAGAAATAAACTGAAAGAAGGAAGAACTATGACTTATTATTACAAAGGTTTTCCTCAAAGTGATCGGGATGAAAAGATCTCGATGATCAATGTCGATGAACTAGAAGAGCGGGCCAAGAAAGTTATGCCTGAAGGTGCATATTACTACATCGCTTCAGGTGCTGAAAATGAATGGACTTGGCGTGCCAATACTTCAGCCTTTAACCATTATCAAATTGTGCCACGTGCTTTGACCGATATGGATGATCCACAAACTGATACCGAATTTATGGGGATGAAATTGAAGACACCAATTATGATTTCTCCAATTGCTTGTCACGGTATTGCTCACAAGGATGCTGAAGTGGCTACGCAAAAAGGTGCTGCCGCAGCTGGTGCACTTTTCTCATCAAGTACTTATGCTAACAAGAGCGTAGAAGACATTGCGGCAGCCGCTCCAGAAGCTCCCAGATTTTTCCAATTATATTTAAGCAAGGACTGGGACTTCTCAGGTTCTGAAACACAGCGGCAGAGAGGAACAGGCTTTTTTAGTCAGCCTGGCAGGTCTCCTTGTGGTACTCTTCTGGATCGTACCATATATTTATGAGTTGTTTGACAGCATAAAAAAATTATTTGAATTGTGATCTGATTCACCAATATCCTGTCACCTGTGTTCAGGAGGTGGAAAATGGACATTATAAAGATTTCGTTACTAGGCGTATGCGGTGTTATTCTTGGATTTCTTATGAAAGGAACCAAACCGGAATACGCTTGTTTTATTACAGTTGGAATTGGTCTTGTGATCATGGGACTTGCTGTGGGGAAAATTTATTACCTGTTTGAATCTCTGGGGAAAATCCAGGAGACACTTCCAGTGGATACGGAATATATTTCCACACTGGTAAAAATGATCGGAATTACCTACATCGGTCAGTTTGCCTCCGGAATCTGTAAAGATGCAGGCTACAGCACAACAGCGGCTCAGATCGAGCTGTTCTGTAAATTGTCGGTGATGGTTCTGAGCATGCCGGTGCTTATGGCACTTCTGAAGACGATTCAGGAGTTCATGGTATGAGGTTCTGGAGAAAAAAACAAAAATGGCAGGTAATTGCTGCATTGTTGTTTGCAGTATGGATTCTGATGGGAACCAGAAAAATAAATGTAAACGCAGAGAACATGGAAGCAGAGAGTTTTACAGGTGAAACAGCAGTCGAAACAGAGGAAGAGACAACGGAGAAAACGGTAACAGCAGGTATTGGCTATCGTGCAGCTTCCGCTGATTCTGAGGGCATTACGGAGCAGCTGGTTTCTGACATGTCTTTCGAACAGGTACAAACTTTAATGGATGAAATGCTGGGAGAGGACAGCTTCTCCATAGGAACAGCATTAAAAAACATGATAAACGGCGAAACAGTATTTTCAAAAGAGGCGGTGCAGCAATTTCTGCGCAGCCTCTTTTTTGAACGGCTGGAAAAAGAACGGGCTAATTTTTTCGCATTCTTCTTCTGGTGCTGGCAGCTGCTGTTTTTTTCAAATTTTGCAGAGGTATTTGAAAACAGCCAGATTGGAGAGGTAAGTTTTTACATGGTATATCTTTTATTATTTTACCATTCTGATGAACAGCTATCAGCAGCTTGGTAGTTTCTCTTGGAAAACAGCTGGAATGGTATGACTCAGTTTATGAAAGGCCTGGCACCTGCTTATTTCGTGGCAGTTTCAGCAGCATCAGGAGCTGTCACGGCTTCTGTATTTTATCAGGGGGTTCTTCTTCTGGTGTGGCTGGTGGAATGGCTTCTTCTCACTTTGATTCTGCCAGGGGCTAATCTGTATGTTCTTCTTTGTATGGTGAACCATCTTTCCAAAGAGGATATGTTAAGCAAGATGGCAGAACTTCTGGAAACTATGATCAACTGGAGCCTGAAAACCATGCTTGGGGCTGTCCTTGGGCTTCAGGCGGTACGAGGGCTGGTTGCGCCTGCCATGGATGCCATCAAACGAACTGCCCTGGGCAGAACTGCCGGAGCGATTCCGGCTGTGGGAAATGCCGTAAATGCGGTAACAGAATTGATTCTGGCAGGGGCACTGCTTGTGAAAAACTGTCTTGGAGCAATGGCGGTGGTGGTTCTGCTTCTTGCAGGAGCCGGACCTGTGATTCATTATGGTCTCCTATCCCTTAGCTTTCGCTTCCTTGGTGCAGTGGCACAGCCTGTATCAGACAAACGAATCGTAGGCTGCCTTGGCACAATGGGAGAAGGCTGTGCCCTGCTTCTGCGGATCATGCTGACTGCGGAAATTCTGTGTGTGCTTACCTTTATAGTTCTCATGGCGTCTGTAGGCGGATAAAAGTAACAGTAAGCGGAAATGAACCATAATAACCTGAGCATATGACTGAGATATGGGACCAAAATGGGATGCGGGAAGTGATATATTATGAAAGAAGCCATCTACAGCTGGATCAAATGCCTTGCCATATTTTATATTCTGTTGACTATGCTCATCCATCTGGTGCCTACCGGGAAATATCAGCGTTATGTGCGTTTTTTTATGGGACTTTTGCTGATGGTTATGCTGATCACTCCCATGCTTTCCATTCTGGAAAAAGCTAAAACACTGCCGGAAAGCTTTTCCAGCCTTTACCAGCAGGAAGAAAAAAAGCGGCTCACTCTTGATCTGGAAAATCTTCAGAAAAGCCTTCTGGAAAAAGGTGTGGAGGAGCAGCTTGAGAAAAATATTCCGGAATCTTTGAAAAGAAGGCATAGAAGTGACGGCATGCAAAGTACATATAGAAGGGGAGCTGTTAAAAGACTGCCTGTGGACGAAGGAGGTGCCAGATGGAGAGCTTGAGAGGGGGATAAAGATGAACTTGCAGCAAACTGGGGAATCAGGGAAGAAAACTGTGAAGTCCTTGCTTGGGAAAATGGGAAGCAGACAATGGGTGATTCTTCTCCTTTTGGGACTTCTGCTTACGGTAATTGCACTTCCGGTATCCGATAAAAGGATAGCTCCCCGGAAGTAAAAGCAGTTCCGTTTTTTTCAGCTTCTTCTGAGGAAAATACAGATGCAGAACGAACAGTTCTGGAGAAAAAACTGGAAGATCTTTTATCCCAGGCAGAAGGAGTGGGAAAAGTGCGGGTACTCCTTATGACGGGGGAAGAAAAAGACAGCAGCAGTTTCTACGATTCCGGAAATCAGGCGGTGACCGGAGTGCTGATCGCGGCGGAAGGAGCAGATAATTCTGTGGTTTCCAGGAATATTGTAGAAGGAGTTATGGCATTATTTCAGCTGGATGCCCATAAAATTAAAGTAATGAAAATGAAATGAGGAGAGGTAAAGTGAAAAAGATTCTGAAAAAGAACCAGGTAATCATTACTTCACTGGCGGTTCTGATCGCAGTTGCAGGATACCTGAATTTTGCAGATGTAGATCTTGGCCTGAAAAATAAGGAGGCAAGCGCGGACAGCAGCAGTATTCTGGAGGATGTAGACTATGATCTGACCGATGAAACAGCCCTTCTGGATGAGAACGGGGCGGATAGCAGCCTTACGGATGTGCAGGATCAGACCACCAGCACGCCGGGGGAAGCTGTACTTACTGCGGCTTCTGATTTTGCGGCCCAGGCCAAACTTTCCAGAGAACAGATCCGTTCCCAGAATAAAGCAGACCTGCAGGCTATTATTAACAACCAGGATCTGGGAGATGACCAGAAGCAGGAGGCTGTGAGCACCATGGTTTCCATGGCGGATCTGACGGAAAAAGAGTCGGCAGCAGAACTTCTTCTGGAAGCTAAAGGCTTCGAAAATGTGATCGTAAATCTTACCGGAGAGACGGCAGACGTGGTGGTTCCGGAAGCAGATCTGACAGATGCAAAACGGGCTCAGATTGAAGACATTGTGAAAAGAAAACGGGAATTGCGCCGGAAAATATTGTGATCACGCCGTTAAATGAAAGCGAGGAAGAACTGGTAAATAAAGATGAATCACTGGAGACTTCCGTGGATATTGATGATGATACTACAGTAAATCCGTGATAATACTACAGTAAATCCATGATATACCCCCTTGACAGTGCAGCAGTCCTTATACTAGAATAGGAATGCTGCAAAAATATAAGAATACACGCTCTAGAGCGTGTCTGAAATAGAGAATTCAAATAGGAGGCTAAACGTGTCGAAGTATACGAAAGAAATAGAAAAAATGAAGAACCTTTGCCATCATTTCCCACCCGGATGCAGGTAAGACTACTCTGACTGAGAAATTCCTGCTGTATGGCGGAGCCATTAATCTGGCCGGTAGTGTTAAAGGAAAGGCAACGGCCCGCCATGCAGTATCGGATTGGATGGAAATTGAGAAGGAGAGAGGTATTTCCGTTACTTCTTCCGTATTGCAGTTCCATTATGACGGTTACTGCATCAACATTCTGGATACTCCTGGACATCAGGATTTCTCAGAGGATACTTATCGTACCCTGATGGCTGCAGATTCTGCAGTTATGGTAATTGACGGGTCCAAGGGTGTTGAGGCACAGACCAGAAAGCTGTTCAAGGTCTGCGTTATGAGACACATTCCTATTTTTACTTTTATCAATAAAATGGACCGTGATGCCAACGATACCTTTGATCTTCTTGACGAGATCGAAAAGAGCTTGGAATCGCAACCTGCCCTATTAACTGGCCAATCGGTTCTGGTAAGAAATTTCCGCGGTGTTTACGACCGCAACACGAATAAGATCCTTACTTTCACAGATACCCAGAAAGGTACCAAGGAGGGAACTATTGAGGAAATCGATCTGGATTCTCCTCATGCACTTGAGGTTATGGATCCGGAGCAGAAAGAACAGCTTCTGGAGGAAATCGAGCTTCTGGATGGCGCAAGTGCCGAGTTCGATCAGGAGATGGTAAGTAAGGGAGAACTGACTCCTGTGTTCTTTGGATCCGCTCTTACCAATTTTGGTGTTGAGACTTTCCTGGAGCATTTCCTGAAGATGACTACGTCACCTCTTCCAAGAATGGCAGACTCAGGTCTTGTTGATCCTATGAGCGATGATTTTTCTGCTTTTGTATTTAAGATTCAGGCAAATATGAATAAGGCTCACCGTGACAGAATTGCATTTATGCGTATCTGCTCCGGCAAATTCGATGCCTCCCAGGAGGTTTATCATGTACAGGGGGATAAGAAGATGAGACTTCTTCAGCCCCAGCAGATGATGGCCGAGTCACGCCATGTAGTTGAGGAGGCTTATGCAGGAGATATTATCGGTGTATTTGAATCCCGGTATTTTCTCTATTGGAGATACGATCTGTACGCCTGGAAAAAAATTTGCATTTGAGGGCATTCCTACATTTGCACCGGAGCACTTTGCAAGGGTAAGACTTCTGGATACCATGAAGAGAAAGCAGTTTGTAAAGGGAATTAACCAGATCGCACAGGAAGGTGCCATCCAGATTTTCCAGGAGCTTTATGGAAATATGGAAGAGATCATTGTGGGCGTTGTTGGTGTGCTCCAGTTTGATGTTTTGAAATATCGTCTGGAGAACGAGTATAATGTGGAAATTCGTCTGGAAAATCTGCCATATGAGCACATCAGATGGATTGCGAACAAGGATGAGATTCAGGTGGACAAGATCGTCGGAACTTCTGACATGAAGAAGGTTACAGATCTGAAAGGCAATCCGTTGCTTCTGTTTATCAATGCATGGAGTGTGGGCATGACAGAAGACAGAAATCCGGATTTAATATTAACAGAATTCAGTAAATAACTCTTTTCATTTTTGACGCATTTTGCTATAATTAAAGAAAGTCTCGGATAGAAATAGAACTGCGCAGATGCGTGGGATGATCCGTTTCGTGTAAATACGCCGTAAGGCAGATTTGACGCTGGCCTCGGGAAAGATGCGAATTTTCCGGCAGCCGGCAGATTAAACCTAGGAGGTTTGTAAGCATGGCAGAGAAGAGAACAACATATAAAATACAGGATATTGAGGGAATCGGTGAGGTTCAGATCGCAGATGAGGTCGTTACTATTATCGCCGGACTTGCCGCTACAGAAGTAGACGGAGTTGCCTCCATGGCAGGTAATATTACCAATGAGCTGGTAAGCAAGCTTGGAATGAAGAATCTCTCCAAGGGAGTTAAGGTTGAAATTGTTGACAGTGTGGTAAGCGTTGACCTTACCCTGAATATTGAATATGGCATGAATATCCTTGAGACCAGCAAGAAGGTTCAGGAGAAAGTAAAAGCAGCCATTGAGAACATGACAGGACTTGAGGTTGCAGATGTCAATATTCATATTGCAAGCGTAGATATGGAGAATGAAAAAGGCAAGTAAACGAAAAATGGAAAGTAAACCTTTCCTTTTTTTTACTATGAATGTCTGCGTGAGCTGGCATTTCTTTGCAGAGATTTTCGGGATGTTACAGATAGTAGGAGGAAACATGAGAAGAAGGGAACAGAGAGAACATATTTTTAAGCTGCTTTTATCAGCGAGTTTAATACACAGAAAGAAATGGAAGAGCAGCTGGCTTTATATTTAGCTGATATTGAGAATCTGGAAGAGAGCGACCGGGACTATATCAGCCGCAAATATATGAACATTATGAACCACACAGATGAGCTTGATGAGAAGCTGAACAGCATCAGTATGGGATGGAAGACAAGCCGTATGAACCGTGTTGATCTGACAGTTCTTCGTCTGGCTGTGTATGAGCTTGAATATGAGAAAGAGGAAGTGCCGGTAGGAGTTGCCATCAATGAGGCTGTAGAACTGGCGAAATGCTTCGGTTCTGAAGAGTCCGGTGCATTCGTAAACGGAATCCTTGGAAAGATTGCCAACCCGGATAAGAAGGTTGCTGCAAGAAAGGCATCTTCTAAGAAAGAAGAACAGACCTCTGCAAGACCGAAATCCGGTTTTCAAGGTAAAGGATCCTTTCCCAAAAAAGGTGGTAGTTGTCAACCGCAATGTAAGCTCCAGGGCACCGGAAAATAAAAAATGAATAATGTCTATTCTGTTGGTCAGGTAAACCGCTATGTGAAGAACATGTTTACCCAGGACTATTTTTTACAGAATATTTATGTAAAGGGAGAGGTATCCAACTGTAAATACCACTCCACAGGACACATCTATTTTACCTTAAAGGACGAAGGCGGCACACTGAAATGCGTTATGTTCGCAGGTTCCAGAAGAGGTCTTGCTTTCCGCATGAAAGACGGAGACAAGGTGATAGCCGGGGGCAGAGTAGATGTTTATGAAAGAGATGGCGCATATCAGTTCTATGCGAAGGAGATTACTTTAGAGGGAGCTGGTGCGCTTTATGAAAGATACTTGGCGTTGAAGCAGGAGCTGGAGGATATGGGAATGTTTGCACAGGAGTACAAGCAGCCCATACCGGAATTTGCCCACAGAGTGGGGATTGTCACATCTCCTACAGGTGCTGCGATTCGGGATATTATCAACGTTTCCACCGAAGAAATCCTTTTATCCAGAGTATTCTTTACCCGGCACTTGTGCAGGGAGAGGGAGCAGCGGCCAGTATTGTACGTGGTATCCGCATGCTGGACGAGGCAGGCGTGGATGTGATCATTGTAGGCCGGGGCGGTGGTTCTATCGAGGAACTATGGGCTTTTAACGAAGAGAGGTGCAAGGGCGATTTTTGAGTGCCATACACCTGTAATTTTCTGCAGTGGGACATGAGACTGACTTTACCGATCGCGGATTTTGTGGCGGATCTTCGTGCCCCTATCACCTTCAGCAGCGGCAGAACTCGCCTATTTTGACTGCCGGACTCTTTTGAATTCCATGCAAGGGTATCATGGAACGGCTGGAACGGGCAGTGTGGAATAAAATTTGACGTAACAGGGCAAAACTGGAAAGATATGGAACACGTCTTCAGTATCTGAATCCAGAGAGCCGTCTGCGTGACCGTCAGCAGTATGCGGCAGATGTGCAGGAACGAATCCAGTCTGCCATGGAACAAAAGATAAAAGAT
>ENA-OQBL01000475-OQBL01000475.1-human-gut-metagenome-genome-assembly--contig:-NODE-475-length-21051-cov-5.101654_pt1 | contig 21051 bp, 18 predicted proteins | sample MGYA00242747_ERZ504553 | MGnify/ENA primary metagenome ERZ504553 (study PRJEB26092, sample SAMD00036240) | human gut metagenome | host: Homo sapiens | study: EMG produced TPA metagenomics assembly of...
CTGCACCGATAAGGACCATGTGGCAGGGGCCGCCTGCCCCTTTCGTCTACGTGGTGCTGACCCGGAAGGCGACAGAAAAAAGCGCCAGATCGTGCGGGAACTGCGCCAGCTGTGCAATGAAGAGCTGCCGGAGTATGTCAGCCGGTGGGCTACAAGTTCATCTCCGAAATGCCCTTTTACCCCTGTTGGCAAGGTGGACTACCGCAAGCTGGAAGAAGAGACTCACTCCCCGCGATTACTGATCCTGAATCTTCACCCTGTAAATTTTTCTGATACTGAGCTCTCCCGAAAGGGAGAGCTTTTTTGTATGGAAGGAACCGCAGAATACGGACGCAGCGATGGCCGCAATTTTTTGAATTTTGTCAGTTGACAATTTTTACTTTCCATTTTATCATAGAGACAACAGCTGTGCCGCACAGGTGCAGTCATTCCAGAAAGAAGGAATTACAATGAAAAACAAAAAGTTTGCCAGCTTTCTGGCCGCAGCGGCAGCGCTTGTGCTGCTGGCCATGCCTGCATTTGCTGCCGACGAACAGACGGAGCTGCCTGCCGCCGAAGCAGCAGAGGTGCAGCAGGAGCAGACCGCAGCGCCTGCCGAGCAGGAGACCGCCCTGCCCGCCGATGCCCAGACAGCCGGCGAACCGGAGCAGCAGCTCACCTATGTGGCGCTGGGCGACAGCATCACCTCCGGTGTCGGCCTTGCCGATATGAAATACAACATCGCCCAGATCGGCTACGATCTGCAGCCGAACTTTGAGGGCTACCCTTCCCAATGCTACACCGCCCTTGTGGGCAAGGGCCTTGGGCTGGACCGCCAGCACGCGATCAATCTGGGCCTGCCCGGCCTGATGAGCCCTGACATGCTGGATATGGTGCAGAACAGCGCCATGCCCAAGATGAATCAGGCTTCCGGCGCATATTACGTCTACCCGGAATATCAGGAGTATCTGCGCAAGGCCGATATCATTTCCATCCAGATCGGCTCCAACGACGCGCTGGTGCCCTGCATCGTGGGTCTGGGCGAGGCCACCAACTGGAAGAGCGAGCAGCTTGCCGCACTGATGGTCAGCGGTGCCCTGCGTGATTTCAACTTCCAGAAGCTGGGCTCTCCTCGAAGCGCTGAACCGTATGACCCTTACCTTTGACGAGAGCCGCGCCACCAACCGCCTGCTGTTCCGCGGCATGGATGAGATCTGCGATCAGGCCTATACCAATGTGACCGCCAGCCTGCCGCAGATCGTGGCCAGTATCCGCGCACTGAACCCGGATGCCAAAATCGTGCTGCTGGGCTACACCAATCCGGTGCCTCTGCTGCCCGCATGGAACCGCTATTTCAGCAAATTGAACCGCTTTGCCAAAGACCTTGCCGCACAGGAAGGCTTGATCTATGTTGCCATTCCCCGTGCGCAGACCGCTGCCGACGGCCACCCCACCGTTAAGGGCCACCAGTACATTGCAAATCCAGATTTGAATGCTCTGAAGTGAGCTTTCCATCGAAAAAAAGCCTTGCTCCTTGCCAATTTGCGCAGAGCGCATTTTTTTTGCGCTGTTCCTGTTTTCAGCTCAGCCGGCCGCTTTCCACCGAAAAGCTGATATCTGCCGCAGCCATGGTAGACTTGCGGTGGGAGACCAACAGCACCGTTTTGTCTTTGCACTCTGCCCGCACAGCCTTGAGGATCACGCCCTCATTCAGGCTGTCCAGATTGGAGGTAGGCTCGTCCAGCAGCAGGAAGGGTGCATCATGCAGGAAGGCACGCGCCACACCGATGCGCTGGCGCTCGCCGCCGGAAAGTGCACCGCCCAGCTCACCCACCGGGGTATCATAGCCCTTGGGCAGGCTGTGGATAAAGCCGTCCAGCGCAGCCTTTTTGCAGGCTGCTTCCACCTCTTCCCGGGTGGCATCCCGCTTTGCAATGCGGATGTTGTTCTCAATGGTATCGTCGAACAGCTCGGTCTCCTGCGTCACAAGGCTTTCCTGTTCGCGCAGGGCGGCGGTGTTCACGCGGCGGATATCCTCTGCGCCAAAGCGGATGCTGCCGCTGGATACATCCCAGAAGCGCATCAGCAGCCGCAGGAAGGTAGACTTTCCGCTGCCGGAGCGGCCGGTGATGCCCACGACCTTCTTTTCCGGAATGGTCAGGCTCAGGTCATGCAGCACCTCCTCATCGGCATAGGCAAAGTTCACATGCTCTGCCGCAGCACCTGCAAATGCGGTGTCTGTGCCGTCGGTCACATCGGCGGTGACGGGCTGTTCGTCCAGCAGGTCCAGCACGCGGTCTGCGCTGGCGAACACCTGCGTCAGGCTGGCACCAAGGTTTGCCAGCGCCACCACCGGGCCAAAGGAGCTGAGGGCCGAAAGGGTGCACACCAGTACGCCCTCCACGCCCATTTTACCGCTCTGGTAAAGGTTCAGGCTCACACCCAGCACGGCCAGCACCGTGAGCAGGATCAAGGTGTTCGTGATGGCCACGGTCAGGCCCTCGCGGTATTTCATCGCCTTCTGCTTTTCACCCAGCATCTCACTGTGGGCCGTGATGCCATCGGCGCGGGCTGCGGTGTCCTGATACTGCAGGGTATCCTTCAGGCCGCGCAGGCTTTCCAGCACATAGCTGTTGGTATCGGCCAGTGCCTGACGGTACTCCCGGGCGGCACGGTCGCCGCGCTTTGCGCTCCACACCGGCAGGGCCACGCCCACCAGCAGATAGCCCGCCAGCAGCACCAGCGCAGGCAGGATGTGCCAGCTGCCCACAAAGCCCGTCATGCCGATGACGCAGATGCACGCGATGCAGATGGGCGAAATGGTGTGGGCATAGAACACCTCCAGCGCTTCGATATCGGCGGTGATGAGCGAGATCAGGTCGCCGCGGTCACGGCCTTCCAGCTTTGCAGGGGTCAGACGGCGCAAGGCACCGAACACCTTATCGCGGATCAGGGCCAGCAGCTTGAAGGCGATATAGTGATTGGACGCCTGCTCTGCGTAACGCAGAACGCCGCGCAGCAGGGCAAACACCAGAATGCAGGCAAAGGCCGTGCCCACGGTCCTCACCGGGCTTGCAAGCCCCAGCGCACGCAGGATACCCAAGCCGCCGAAGATGGTAATGAAGGTGGCGCAGAAGTGGCCTGCCACTCCCATCACGATCGCTGCCAGCATGATGGGCAGCATGGGCTTTACCAGTACGATCAGCCGTCCCACAATGGCAAAGGGGCTGCGATGATTGCTCTTGTTCATGCTCAGGCATCCTCCTCTTCCAGTGTTTCCAGCTTCCGCTGTGCCAGATACAGGCGGCTGTAAGCCCCCTGCTTTGCCAGCAGCTCGGCGTGTGTGCCCTGCTCGATCACACGGCCATTGCTCATTGCATAGATGCAGTCGCTGTGCACCACGTTTGCCAGACGGTGGGAGATGAGGATGATCGTCTTTTTTCCGGCCAGACTGTGGATGGCCTGCATGATATCGTTCTCGCTCTCGGCATCCACGTTGGAGGTAGCCTCGTCGAAGAGGTAGATGGGCGTATCGTGCAGCAGGGCGCGGGCCATGGCAAGGCGCTGGCGCTGGCCGCCGGAAAGATTGCTGCCGCCCTCATGCAGAGCGGTCTGCAGGCCGTTCTGGCTGCGGCAGAAATCGGCCAGATTCACCTGTTCCAATGCCGCCCAGAGCTGTGCCTCGTCCGCGTCCGGCTTTGCCATGCGCAGGTTGCTCTCCACCGTACCCTTGAAGATGGCGGCGTTGTGGGGCACCAGTGTCAGGGTGCGCAGACGCTGTTCCTGCTGCAGCTCCTGCACCGGCACGCCGCCCAGCGTCACGCTGCCGGTATAGCCGGTGCGGCTGCCGGACAGCAGCGCCGCAATGGTGCTTTTGCCGCAGCCGCTCTCACCCACCAGCGAGACAAAGCTGCCCTGCGGAATGGTAAAGGAGACATCGTTCAGGATGGTGCGGTCCTTCTCGTAGCCAAAGGTGACATGCTCAAGCTTCAGAGTCGTATTCTCTCCGGGCACGCGGTCACCATCGGCAGGCTCTTCCGCTGCCAGAAGCTTGAAGATCTTCTCTGCCGAAGCGGCACCGTTCATGGCAATGTGGAAGTAGCTGCCCAGCAGCCGCAGCGGCAGGAAAAAGTCCGCCGCCAGCAGCACGATGGTCAATGTGGCGGTCAGGGTTAGCCGGCCTGCCGCAAATGCAGCCACCGCGCTGATGATGCCAAGGCCCGCACCGCCGTAAGCCATCAGGTCCATCAGTGTCACCGAGTTCAGCTGCATGGTGAGCACCTTCATGGTGATCCTGCGGAAGCGCTCGGCCTGCGCATTCATCTGCTCGTGCTTCCAGCCGTCGGCCTGATAAATTTTCAGGGTGGTCAGGCCCTGAATGTTCTCAAGGAAGCTGTCGCCAAGGGTGGTGTACTCGCCCCAGTAGTTCGCCAGCAGCTTTTTGGCAAACTTCTGCACTGCCACAATGGACATGGGGATCAGCGGCACGCAGCACAGCAGGATGATGGCCGACCGTGCGTGCACACCCACCAGCAGCACAAACAGGGTAACGGGTGCCAGCAGGCTGTAAAACAGCTGCGGCAGATATTTTGCAAAGTAGGTGTCGATCTGCTCCACACCTTCGCTGGCCAGCATCACCACCTCGCTGGTGGCCGCCGTCTCGGTGTAGTTGGGGCCAAGGCGGGCAAGCTTTGCGTAGATGCTGCTGCGCAGGGTGCGCTTGACATCCTTGGAAGCCTGATCGCTCATGGCCGATGCCAGCATGGTAAAGGCAAAGCGCATGGGCACCGTGGCAAGGCAGAGCACAAGGTTCTGCCACAGCTGTGCACTGGTCAGGCTGCCCGCAAAGGCTGCGCCCACCAGCTGGGCAATGGCCCGCACAAAGATCACGTTGCACAGCATCCCCAGCCATTGGAAAGCCACATTGGCTCCCACATACCGCAGCGCACCGCGGTCAAAGGACAGCAATTTTTTTGTTGATCACTGGGCTTTCTCCGTTTCTGCTTTTTCTGCATCACTGCCAAACAGACGCTCATATTCGCCGGTAAAGATGCGCTCCGGCAGTGCACTGGTCATGGCAAGGGCAGCGGTAAAGCGCTCTTCTTCGCTCAGCGGCTCACCGACCGGCGGGAAATGGGTCAGGATCGTTTTCAGCTCCCGATCCACCTGTTTTGCCACCCAGATGCCCCGGTCTGTCATATAGATCTTGCCGTAGTGCTCCTTTACGATCATGCCGCGCTCCATGAGCAGATTCATGATACGCACCACCGAGGGCTTGGTCACGCCAAGCTTTTCGGCAATGCTGCGGGAGCTGATATCCAGATGGGTCTGTGAGACTTCGTAGATCGCCAGCAGATAGCGCAGATGCGCCGACGTAAGTTCCATCCCGATCACTCTCTTTCGTTTTGATGTTACTCAAGGCTAACTTTTTTCTTTTGAAAAAAGGGCGCGAGCCGAAACTTCCAGCCCGCGCCCTTTGCGGATCATTTCAATGCTCAGTGACAGCCGCTGCAACCGCTGCAGCTGCCATTGCAGCCGCCTTCGCCGCAGCCGCTGCACCCACTGCAGCCGCCGCCATGCTTGTGGGAGTGCCATGTGATCCAGCCCACACCGCCAAACACGATAGCACCCACGATGATCGTCGGCAAATTAAAGTTCGCGGCGAGAAATTCCATCATACAAAACACACCCTTTCCGTGCAAAGCGTTCTTTTAAATCTTGGAGATGTCGATTTTGACCTCGTTGTCGCCAACATACTTGTTGGGACGGACCAGCAGGTAGATGAAGCCAACCAGAACCACAGCAGCCACGATGGTGAAGAAGTTGAAGCCGACCTCACCAGTGATGATGCCGCCCAGCTGGTACACGACCAGAGCTGCGCAGTAAGCCAGAGCGCACATATAGCCAATGGCGATGGCCGTCCATCTGCCGTTGTTCATCTCGCGCTTGATGGCGCCCATTGCAGCGAAGCAGGGAGCGCACAGCAGGTTGAAGATCATGAAGGCGTAAGCCGACAGAGCGGTGTAGTCCTGCGCAACAGCAGCCCAGATCTCATCGCCGTTCTCAGACAGCTCGCCGCCGAAGTGATACAGAACACCGAAGGTACCAACCACGTTCTCCTTTGCGATCAGGCCGGAGACGGAAGCGACAGTTGCACGCCAGTTGCCGAAGCCCAGAGGTGCAAAGATCCATGCGACCTTGGTAGCGATCGCAGCCAGCACGGAGTTGTCTTGATCCTCGACCATGCCGAAGACACCGTTCTCGAAGCCGAAGCCCTGCAGGAACCACAGCACAACGGTAGCGGCCAGAATGACGGAGCCTGCGCGCTTGATGAAGGACCAGCCGCGCTCCCAGGTTGCACGGAACACGTTGCCCCATGCAGGCACATGGTATGCGGGCAGCTCCATCACGAAGGGAGCGGGATCACCTGCGAAGAGCTTGGTCTTCTTCAGGATCACGCCGGAGCAGATGATGGCAGCCATGCCGATGAAGTAAGCAGAGACAGCCACCAGAGAAGAACCGCCGAACATCGCACCTGCGATGAGGCCGATGATGGGCATCTTTGCGCCGCAGGGGATGAAGCAGGTGGTCATGATGGTCATGCGGCGGTCGCGCTCGTTCTCGATGGTACGGGAAGCCATAACACCGGGCACGCCGCAGCCGGTACCGACCAGCACGGGGATGAAGCTTTTACCAGACAGGCCGAACTTGCGGAAGATACGGTCCATGATGAAGGCGACACGGGACATATAGCCCACATCCTCCAGAATGGACAGCAGGAAGAACAACACCAGCATCTGGGGAACGAAGCCCAGAACCGCGCCGACACCGGCGACGATGCCGTCCATGATCAGGCCGTACAGCCAGCCTGCCACGCCGATGCTCTCCAGAAAACCGCCCAGAGCACCCGGCACGATCTCACCGAACAGGACATCGTTGGTCCAGTCGGTGGCAAAGGTACCAATGGCCCAGCCGCCGTCTGCAATGGAGGTGCCCATGGACAGGGAGTACATCAGGAACATGACCAGTGCGAAGATGGGCAGAGCCAGAATACGGTTGGTCACGATCTGGTCGATCTTATCGGAAACGGTCAGGTGCTCCACGCGGGCCTTTTTCTTAACAGCTTTGCCCACGACGGTGTTGATATATGCATAGCGCTGGTTGGTGATGATGCTCTCAGCGTCATCGTCCATCTCAGCTTCGCAGTCCTTGATGTGCTGGTCGATGTGGTCGCTCAGGCTCTTGTCGAGCTTCAGCTCGTCCATGACCTTCTCGTCGCGCTCGAACAGCTTGACGGCGTACCAGCGCAGGAAGCGGTCATCCACCTTGCCCTGAATGGACTCTTCGATGTGGGCAATGGCGTGCTCCACGCTGCCGGTGAACACATGGGGCAGCTCAGCAGCCTTGGTAGCCTTTGCAGCAGCCACAGCAGCCTTTGCAGCAGCCTCGGTGCCCTCGCCCTTCAGTGCGCTGATCTCCACCGCCTGACAGCCCAGCTCTGCGCTCAGCTTCTTCAGGTCGATCTTATCACCGTTCTTGCGCACCAGATCGATCATGTTCACAGCCATGACCACTGGGATGCCCAGCTCGATCAGCTGGGTGGTCAGGTACAGGTTACGCTCAATGTTGGTACCATCGATGATGTTCAGGATGGCATCGGGCTTCTCCTTGACCAGATAAGTACGGGAAACCACTTCTTCCAGCGTGTACGGAGACAGCGAGTAGATACCGGGCAAGTCCTGAATGATAACATCCTTATCGCCCTTCAGCTTGCCTTCCTTCTTTTCCACCGTAACGCCGGGCCAGTTGCCGACATACTGGTTGGAGCCGGTCAGATTGTTGAACAGGGTCGTTTTACCGCAGTTCGGGTTGCCGGCAAGTGCAATTTTAATGCTCATTGCTTAATCCTTCCTCCCTTTGGGATCAGACTACTTCGATCATTTCAGCATCGGCCTTGCGCACGCTCAGCTCGTAGTTGCGCACGGTCAGCTCCATGGGGTCGCCCAGAGGTGCCACCTTGCGGACATAGATCTCAACACCCTTGGTGATGCCCATGTCCATGATGCGGCGCTTGACCGGACCTTCACCGTGCAGCTTTGCCACAGTAGCAGTCTCGCCGACCTTTACGTCTTTCAGAGTTTTCATACTTAACCATCCTCCTCTGCTTGTCTTTATAGAGAGACTATTCCAGTTTCGGAGCAGCTCCCAAACAGCGCCGGGGCACTGTTCAGCCAATCATGATACGGTTTGCCATGGTCTTGTCCAGCGCGATGCGGCTCTCCTTGACCTGAATGATCAGGTTGCCTGCGATCTCGTTGACGACCGTTATCTCACTGTCCACCACAAAACCCAGCTCTGCCAGATGCAGCCGGATCTCGTCCTTGCCGGTGATCTTTTTGATGGTGACGGTCTCCCCTGCTTTTGCCATTGTCAAAGGCATCATACTTCCGCTTCCCTTCCTGTTTGAATCTGGGATATCGCTGCGGTTAGTCAGCCGCAACTACCAACGTGGATAGTTTACGCTCACTAACCTTTTATGTCAATAGTTTTTTCACAATTAAAAGTTAGTTCATATGAACAAACAATTTTTCTGCCCGATTTTTTCCGTTTTTTCACCACAATCAACAACAACTAACTCAAATTATTGAATCAAAGTTAGCCATTGTTTACATTTTCTTGTTCTTTTTTGGCGGCATCTTGTAAACTATCACAAAGCTTTTTCTCTGCTCTGCTGTGCTCTTTTGCTGCAAATGACACAGCCGCGCGGTACAGTGGTCAGTCTGCACCGCGCGGCCGCGTGTCAAAAGGAGGATTTCTTTCCTGCCAGTGCGTGGACACCAGCAGGTGCCAGGATAAAAAGAGAGTATTTGAAAAGAGAATGACAAATTTTAAGCCGCCACGGCAAGGCGGAGAATGGGTGTTCCGCTGTGGAACAGCCGCAGATAGACTGCTGTACACTTGCTCAGCTGGTCAAAATGCTTCTGCGCTGCATCCGGGTCGCCGTAGGACTTCCAGCAGCCGCAGCAGGTAAAGTTCTTGCCGCGGTTCTCGATAAAGCCCACAACATCGCCCAGCGGATAGCCAAGGAACACCCCGATCTCATGCGGAAATTCTGCCGAACAGCATAGCTTGCGGGAAAGCTGAGTGAGCATATTGCCCACATCCGGTGCTTCGCCCGCTTCCGGCAGGCGGTAGCCCTCCTGCCGCAGAAAGCTCTGCACCTTTTCATCTGCCAGCACGGCAGCCAGCTTGCTTTCGCGGTAGACATACACAAGATACCGGTGGTTGAGCACGCAACCCTTGAGCACCCGCACACGCAGGCCCTTGGGGTTCAGCTGAGTGTTCCAGTTTTTCACCCGGCGCGCAAGGTCGGCGCAGTCGCGGGTCTCATAGCGGAACAGGCCTGCCGGTTTCAGGCTTGCCAGCACCGGGGCACACTGTTCGATCATGACCGTTTCAAAATTACGCTCCATGTCTGCGCCCTCCCGCCTTGTTTCTCCGGGCTATTGTTCCCCGGATGCGCCGTGGTTATAAGTTAGATATTTCTAACCCCGATTCCAAAAAAGAAGCAGCTTTGCGCGGAGCATTCAAGGCTTCGGCCTGCCGATCTGTTTCTTGTGGTTAGTTATTTCTAACGTGACTGTATCTTACCACAGCGGTGGGCCGTTGTCAACACTTTTCTTGAAAAAAGTTATTCGTAACAAACCTTCATTTGCTTTGGTCTGTTTTTTCGCATCCTACCGTTTTGAGGCACGGTATGGTATAATAAGGAAAACCCTCTCAGGCGCTAACGCGCCAGCTCCCCCGAAGGGGGAGCTCTTTATAGAGTCAGCGCATTCAAAAGCTCTCCTCTTCGGGAGAGCTGGCATTGCGCAGCAATGACTGAGAAAGTTCTATCTTATAAAAGGAGCACGCATCCATGCCACAGAACATTGCACCGCCGGGCCTGATCTTCCTTCTTGCCGCCGCACTGGCACAGCAGCCCACAAAGCCGCTGGTGCTGGCGCTGGATGGCCGCTGCGGCAGCGGCAAGACCACCCTTGCAAATACGCTGGCCCGGCAGTTCCCGGCCAGCATCACCCTGCACACCGATGATTTTTACCTGCCGCCTGCACAGCGCATCCGCGGCTGGGAGAAAACGCCCTGCGCCAATATGGACCTTGACCGCCTGCGGGACGAAGCCCTGCGCCCAGCCTACGAGGGCCAGCCGGTGCAGTACCGTGCCTATTCCTGCCGCGAGGGTGCGTACCTGCCCGCGCGGGAGCTGGCCGCGCAGCCGCTGGTGATTTTGGAGGGCAGCTACAGCCACCACCCGCTGCTGACCGGCTGCGAAACGCTGCGGGTGTTCCTGACCTGCGCAAAAGAAGAGCAGACCCGCCGCCTGCAGGCGCGGGAGGGGGAGCGATATGCAAACTTTGCCGCCCGGTGGGTGCCGCTGGAGGAGGGCTATTTTGCCCAGTACCACATTGCGGAGACGGCAGATTTTGTGGTAGACACCACCCAAAGCGAGACGATTTGAAATGGCTTTCGCGCCGCCGGCAAGACCGAGCTGCCATATAGCAAAGCGGAAGAACACCCCTTGAACCAAACAAAGCCGGACAGCTTGCGGGCTATCCGGCTTTTGGTTTTGCTTGATTTACAGGCTGTTACTTATTTTTGTACATATCCTGATAGTAGTTCTGGTAATCACCGCTGGTGACATGGTCCATCCACTCCTGATGGTTCAGGTACCAGTCAATGGTCAGCACGATGCCCTTTTCAAAGGGGGTCTCGGGGTACCAGCCCAGATCGTTCTTGATCTTGGTGGGGTCGATGCCGTAGCGGCGGTCGTGGCCCAGACGGTCGGCCACATGCTTGATGAGGTCCTCGCTGATGCCCTCGTCCTGCAGACGGTCGTGCAGCTGGTTGATGATGGTCTTGACGATGAAGATGTTGGGGCGCTCGTTGTGGCCGCCCACGTTGTACACCTCACCGATCTTGCCGCCGTTGGCTACCATGTCGATGGCCTTGCAGTGATCTTCCACATACAGCCAGTCGCGGATCTGCATACCGTCGCCGTAGATGGGCAGCTGCTTGTGGTGCTTGACGTTGTTGATCATCAGGGGGATCAGCTTCTCCGGGAACTGGTAGGGGCCGTAGTTGTTGGAGCAGCGGGTGATGTTCACCGGCATGCCGTAGGTATCGTGGAATGCCATAACGAACATATCGGCGCTGGCCTTGGAGGAAGAATAGGGGCTGTGGGGGCACAGGGGGGTGGTCTCCATAAAGTAGCCGTCCGCACCCAGAGCGCCGTACACCTCATCGGTGGACACCTGCAGGTACTTCTTGCCCTCTTTCCAAGTCTTGGCATCGGCATCATACCATGCTTCCTTGGCGCGCTGCAGCAGGTTGACCGTTCCCATCACGTTGCTCTGCACAAAAATTTCGGGGTTCTTGATGGAGCGGTCCACGTGGCTCTCGGCGGCAAAGTTGATGACGTAATCGAAATCGTACTTCTGGAACAGGCCTTCCACCAGCTCCTTGTCGCAGATATCGCCCTGCACGAACACATGGCGGGGGTCGCCCTCCACATCCTTCAGGTTTTCCAGATTGCCGGCGTAGGTCAGCTTATCCAGATTGACCAGCAGGATCTCCGGGTATTTCTTGAGCATATAATGCACAAAGTTGGAGCCAATAAAACCGGCGCAGCCGGTGATCAGATAGGTTTTCATAGGTTCAATTTCCTCTTTTCAGTCTTTCATCCCGTTGTCGCCGTCCCAGTGGGCGAAGAAGCAGGCCAGAGCGTCTCTCCAGTCGCGCACATCGTTGCCCACGGTGCAGCGCAGCATCCGGTTGTCCAGTGCGCTCCACTTGGGGCGGTCGGCGCTTTCCGGGTGCTTTGCCTTGTATTCCTCGCTGGTGCAGGGTGCCACAGCGGCATCCACGCCAGACAGGCGGATGATCTCGGACGCAAAATCATACCACGAGCAGATGCCCTCGCCGGTGCAGTGATACAGGCCGTACTCGTGGGTCACGCACAGCTGCAGGATCTCGTGGGCCAGATCCACCGCGTTGGTGGGGTTGCCGCACTGGTCATTGACCACTTCCAGCTTGCCAAACTTCTTGCCTGCGTTCACGATGGTCTTGACGAAGTTTTTGCCGTAGTAGCTGTAGAGCCACGCGGTGCGCACGATGAAGTGACGGTGGCAGAACTGCTCCACATACTTTTCGCCCATGAGCTTGGTAGAGCCATAGGCGCTGATGGGGCCGGGAATGGTGGCTTCGTCCTGTGCAACGCCGCCGTTCTCACGGCCGGAGAACACATAATCGGTGGAGACGTGTACCAGTCGTGCACCGGTCTTTTCCGCTGCCTGTGCCAGATTGCGGGGGCCGAGGGCGTTTGCCTTGAAGGCGGCATCATGGTTCACTTCGCAGCCGTCCACATTGGTGTAGGCAGCGCAGTTGATGATGACATCCGGGCGGTTGCGGCGGATGAACTCGTCCACCATTTTGTAGTTGGAGATATCCAGATCCGGCAGGTCCACGGCGATCACCGTGGCATTGAGCAGCTTTTCGGGGATGGGGCCGATCTCGCTGCGGCCTTCGCGCAGCTGCTTGAGGATCTCGGTGCCCAGCTGACCCTTGCAGCCGGTAACAATGATTTTCATATGGGTATGCCTCTCTTTTGCTTAATAGCGCAGCTTGCCGTCTGCAACGTTCTTCAGGTGCTGGCCGTAAGGACTCTTGCCGTAGCGCTCAGCGCTTTCCAGCAGGGTGTCGCGGTCGATCCAGCCGTACTTGAAGGCGATCTCTTCCGGCGCACTGATCTTGATGCCCTGACGCTTCTCGATCATGCGCACAAAATCGGCTGCCTCCACCAGACTGTCCATGGTGCCGGTGTCCAGCCATGCAAAACCGCGGCCCAGCAGCTGAACATCCAGCTCGTCCTTCTTCAGATACATGTCATTCAAGGTGGTGATCTCCAGCTCGCCGCGGGCAGAGGGCTTGACCTGCTTTGCCATCTTCACAACCTCTTTGTTATAGAAGTACAGGCCGGTGATGGCGTAGTTGGACTTGGGATGCTGCGGCTTTTCCTCCACGCTGAGCACCTTGCCGTCCTTGTCGAACTCCACGATGCCAAAGCGCTCCGGGTCCTGCACATAGTAGCCGAACACGGTGCAGCGGCCTTTGTTTTCCGCATTGGCGGCGGCGGTCTTGAGGATCTTGGAGAAGCCGTTGCCGTAGAAGATGTTATCGCCCAGGATCATGGCGCAGCAGTCGTCGCCAATGAACTCTTCGCCCAGAATGAAGGCCTGTGCCAGACCGTCCGGAGAGGGCTGAACTTTATACTGCAGATGGATGCCGTACTGGCTGCCATCACCCAGCAGCGCCTCAAAGCGAGGCGTATCGGTCGGGGTGGAGATGATCAGGATGTCCTGAATGCCTGCCAGCATCAGCGTGGACAGGGGGTAATAGATCATCGGCTTGTCGTAGACCGGCAGCAGCTGCTTGCTGGTGACCATGGTCAGCGGGTAAAGCCGGGTGCCGGCACCGCCGGCAAGAATGATACCTTTCATATTTGTGCACTCCTTTAAAATAGATTGAAAAGTTGTGCAGCTGTACGCCGCCCAGACGGGAGACCGCCCGGATGACGTATGGATTCAAAGCGGAGCTGCGTCCGCTGTAAACAAATTCAGGAGCCGCTCCCCCCCGTGCCCAAAAGTGGCAAAATGGGAATAGCAGTTCACTTTATTTTACTATCAAATCACACAAAAATGCAAGAAAGAACGGCTTTCCCGAAAAATTTTCCGGAAAAGCCGTTCTGAAACTCCTTCAGTCTCGCATTTGTTCCGCCCAAAAGGCCCCCTCTCCGAAGGGGCTGGCAATGCCGCAGGCATTGGCTGGGGGAGTTACCACGCAAAGCCCCACTTGGAGAAATAGCGCAGCAGGCTGCGCAGCTGCCACAAAAAGGGCTTCAGACTGCGGTGCGCGGCGCGGTGCCATGCATGGATGGCCGTATACTGGGGCACCAGATACGCTTTGCCCCGGGTGCGCATCTTCTGGGTGAGGTCGGCATCCTCCACGTACATGAAGTAGTCCTCGTCAAATCCGCCCACAGCCTTGAACACCGCAGTGTCCACGGCCGAGAAGCTGCCGGTGCAGAACTCGATCTCGGTGGGTTTTGTCAGGTCTTTGTCCGCCATGAGATAGCGCTCGTTGTACTTTGCCCAGAATTTCAGGCAGGGCAGCTGGCGGTATACCATGGCCCGCACACTGCACCGGCGCAGCGGCAGGCGCTGGGGCCGCCGGCTCCGGGAAGGTGAGTGCGGGCCGCGCCATCACCACGCCGGGGTGCTGTGCCATCCAGTCCGCAAGGTCACTCAGCGTATCCGCAGTGAGCTGGATATCCGGGTTCAGGATAAAGTGCACCCGGCTTTGCAGCAGGCTGAGCACCGTGTTGTGGCCGGTGCCAAAGCCGCCGTTCTCTGTGCGGCAGAGCACCTCCACCTTCTGGTCCTCGCGGATGTGCAGAGTGCCGTCCTTTGCGGCCTTGGCAAGGCACTGGCCGCTGCCGTCCGGGCTGGCGTTGTCCACCAGATACAGTGTCAGCGGGTGGCGGCGGGTGCAGTCCAGCACGGTCTGTGCCGACCCTGAGCGCTTCATCCGCGCCGTTATAAACTACGATACAAGCAGAAAGTTCCATGTCGTTCACTCCAGCGGTTTGATGTCAAAGCTGAAGTCCTCTTTCATCAGGTCAAAGTTCGGGTTCATGCAGGGGTCGCCTGCGGCCAGCTGCTTTGCCCACCGCTTCTGGAAGCGCTCCACCTCCGAGATGAAGCGTTTGCGCTTGACCGGGTTCTCGTCCAGACCGCGGCTCTTGCTCTCGTAGTGGTACAGCTGTGCAAATGGGGTGAACACGTTGGTATAGCCCGCTTCACGCACGCGCACGCAGAAGTCCACGTCGTTGAAGGCCACAGCAAAACTCTCGTCCAGACCGTTCACCTGCTCGTAGACGCTCCTGCGCACCATCAGGCAGGCGGCAGTGACCGCATACACATCCTGTGCATAGACCAGACGTCCCATATAACCGGGGTGGCCCACCGGGAAGTTCTTGTGCATGTGGGCCGCAAGGGTCAAAAAGCCGAAGCCGATGCCCGCGTGCTGGATGGTGTTGTCCGGATAAAGCAGCTTTGCGCCCACGCAGCCCACACGGTCCTGCTGGGCGTACATGAGCATTTCTTCGATCCAGCGCGGAGAAATGACCTCGGTATCGTTGTTGAGCAGCAGCAGGTATTCGCCGGTGGCTTCCTTTGCGCCAAAGTTGTTCAGGGCGCTGTAGTTGAAGCCGGTGCCCTGCCATGTGATCACCTTCAGGTTCTTGTGCTCCTTCTGCAGCTTTTCATAGCAGCGGAAGGTGGCTGGCTCCCTGCTGTTGTTCTCGATGACGATGATCTCAAGATCCTCATAGGTGCTCCTGCGGTAGATGGACTCCACGCAGGTGCGCAGGTCGGAAGAATGGTCAAAAGCAGCTGGGGATCAGGATGCTGACCCGGCCCGGCTTTGTGATGGTATAGTCCGTCTTATAGAAGCCCGGCGTACCCGGGATCATGGAAACTTCATCCACCGGCACACCTACACGCTCGTAGTGGGCACACAGGGCCTTGACCGCAGCTTCCAGACAGTAGGTCTTGGCCGAAATGTTGCTTGCCACGCTGGTGGGGCTGGAGCGCCAGTAGTACAGCAGGTGCGGGATATGCACGATCTTGTGCGCCTTTTCGGTCAGGCGCAGATAGAGGTCATAGTCCTGACTGCCGTTGTAGGCTGCACGCTCATCGCCGCCCACAGCGGCCAGCAGCTTTGCGCTGAACACGCTCAGGTGGCAGATATAGTTGTTGGAGCGCAGATTATCCAGCATATAATCCGGCTTGAAATGGTAAACGGTCAGATGGTCGATGTCGCCCTCAAAGGTCACTTCATCCGTATACACAAAGTCTGCGCCCTGTTCGGCAATGGCCTGTGCCACGTACCACAGAGCACAGGGGTGCAGGATATCATCGTGGTCCAGCAGGGCGATGAACTCGCCCGTTGCCAGTGCAAAGCCCTGATTGGTGTTGCCTGCAATGCCCTCGTTCTTTTCCAGCTTCTGGTAACGGATGCGGGGGTCTTCCGCAGCACGGGCTGCTACGGTCTGGCCCACCGTCTCGTCCTGTCCGGCATCCACAAGGCACAGCTCCCAGTTCTGATAGGTCTGGTTCTGCACCGAGTCCAGCAGCTCCACCAGAAACTGCTGCGGCGTATTGTACAGCGGCACCACGATGCTGATGCGCGGCGCGGCGGGCTGGTCGGCCGCCTGCCTTACCAGCAGCTCTGCGCTGGCAAAGCGGTCGGCGCGCATGGTCCTGCCCGGGAACAGCTTCGCATATTCCTTTTTGGCCTTTGCCTGCGCACGCACGCCGGAAATGCCCACCCGGCGCAGCTGGCCCAGAAAGACGAACGGCGGGAAGGTGTGTGCCAGCTGACGGCCCTTGCTGACAAAGTAGCGCAGCGGCCAGCTCATCTTCCAGAAAGTAGAGCTGGTCACATTGTTCAGTGTCTTTTCCAGATCCTGCTCATGGCTGCGGCTCAGCGAAAGATCGCTGCGCAGGCGTTCCAGCTGAGCCGTCTGCTCTTCGCCGGTGCGCTCGGCCTGCTGCATCCGCTCTCGCAGATCGTCCAGCGTCATCTCGTAGCCTGCCAGCAGCTGCTGTGCATCCTGCACAGCGGCGCTGCGGCAGAACAGCGCGGTCTGCTGGGCTTTGCCGCGGTTCTTCCACTCAAAATCCCGGTAAAGGCCCTGTGCGGCCAGCTGCTTTGCACAGTCAGCCATGGCCGATGCATCGGTGCATACCAGCAGCACCTGTGCACACTGCAGTGCGGGCAGATCCACCCATTCCGGGTCCTCCACCACCAGCAGGGCAGCGGTGCCCTGCTCTGCATTCTCCGGCAGCAGCTGTGCGCCGGCCTTTTCCAGTGCTTCGGCCAGTGCGCCGCTGCCGCCCAGCACCTGAATGCTGGCAGGGGTCAGCTCCCGCACGATGCGCTGCGCCAGTGCACGGCAGCGCTCGGCCTGTCGTTTGGTTTCTTTTTCCTGATCCATTCCGATCTCCGCTCCTATGGAACTTTTTTATCTTAAAATGATCTCTCAAAAAATCACACGATCTATAGTATACCAAATCCGGCATGATTTGAGAAGGTTTTGCGCGCATTTCTTTGCAGTTTTCCACTGCTTACCAGTGGAACAGGCTGTGCAGCCAGCCAAAGAGCCCACCGCCGGAGCTGCCGGAAGTGGAAATGCTCACACCCGTGTAGTAGTGGCTCAGGATCTCCCGGTAGCCCATGCCCTGCTCCTGTGCGTAACCCACAGCACCGCACTGGCTCATGCCCACGCCATGGCCAAAGCCGTAATAGGTCATGCAGGGAGTGCCGCTTTCGTCCGCGCCAAAGTCGAAGCAGTAACGGGAGGAAACGAACTGGCCGATATAGCGGTAGCTGCGGCCATTGGAAACAAAGGTGTTGTACTGCACAAAGCCGCCCAGATCCTTGTGGGTGGTGTCTGCGCTGACGTAGGGCTCGCCGGTGCGGCTGTCGTTATACTCTTTATAGGTATAGTCTTTTCCGATGACCCGGCGCAGCTTGTTGTGGTACTGCTCCTCGTAGGGGCTCTCCACGCTCTGCAGATACGGCACATCGGTGCCCCATGCGTCCCGGCTGGAGCAGGTGCCGTACACGCCGGTCTGGGTGTTATAGCCCGCACTGGCCGACCACACGGCGTCGCAGACGCTGCCGTTATAGGTGAGCACCTCGTTCTTCACCGGCTCCACCGCCCTGCGGATGGCTTCCCGTGCCGAGGACGGGATCTGATCCACCGGAGTATAGATGAGCGCATTGGCAGAGGAGCCGTACTGCTTGTGGTATTCCAGATAGGAATGGATGGCCACCGCCTGCGCCTTCCACGCCTGCTGGGCGGCGCTGGCGCTGACATAGCTGCCAATGGAGCCAAGCTCCGTGTAGGTAATGCCCACAAGACAGTCCACAAGGTTCAGCGTGACATTGCGCTGCAGGCCTTTTCCCTTGATGTTGAGGTAAGGCATGGTGATGGTATCACTGGTGCCAAAGAGCCATGCAAGGCAGTTTTCCTCCTCGGCAGGGATTCAAGGTCGTGTCCGCGCCACCCATAGTGGTGGCTGCCGAAGCCGCCGGGACCAGCACGCAAACGCACAGCGCTGCTGCCAGCACAAACGCCGCCGCGCGGCGCACAAACCGATGCAGATGTTTCAAAAGTGATCTCCTCCTGCTTTTTTGCAGATTTCCGACCGTGCTTTTTTACAGTGTAACACAGCCTGCGCCTGCGGGCAAGGACTGGACTTTCGTTTTCACATCTGGACAAAGAAGAAACCGGAGGGCCTTTCCCGTTCGGGCTGCTCTCCGGTCTGATTTATAAGGTCTCCGGCCGACGACGCATGGCATCGTCGATCTCGTTCTCGATCTCCCGCAGGCAGTCCAGCAGCACCGGATTGAACGCCCCGGCCTCGCCGGTGCAAAGCATCTGCACTGCAGCCGCGCAGGGTACCGGCGGCTGGCTTCCGCTGCCAGTGGTCAGCGTCTCGTAGGCATCCGCAAGGCCGACCACCTGTGCCGCAATGGGGATCTGTTCGCCAACCAGCTGGTCCGGGTAGCCGCTGCCGTCGTACCGCTCGTGGTGCCAGCGACAGATCTGATAGGCTACCCGCACAAAATCTTCGTCGCGGTAGGCATCCAGCTCTTCCAGCATCCGTGCACCCAGCAGGGTATGCTGGCGCATGGTTTCTTCATCCTCCGGCGTGCGCGGCTCCGGGCTGTTCAGGACCTGCTCCCCGATCTCCATTTTGCCAATGTCGTGCAGCACCGAGGCCATGCTGATGGTACGGCGCATCTCCTGCGTCAGGGGGTAAGTCTCGGTCTTTTGCACCAGATGGTCCAGCAGCATTCCGGTCAGGGTGCTGATGTGCTGCACATGGGTGCGGCTCTCGCCGTTGCGGCGCTCCACCACCCGGCTCAGAATGCCGATCATCATTTGGCTGCGCTTTTCCTTTTGCGACACCTGATCCGCCACCATGGCGCTCAGGCGGCGCTGCTTTGCATACATGCGGATGGTGTTGGTAATGCGCTGATACACCACCCTTGCATCAAAGGGGCGGCTGATATAATCGGACGCACCCAGATCAAAGGCGCGGCGCACCGTGTCCACATTGTCCTCGCTGGAGATCATGATGACCGGGATCTCTTCCAGCATTCCGCGCTGGCTCATGGCTTCCAGCACGGTAAAGCCGTCAATGCCGGTCATGTGGATATCCAGCAGCACAACGGAGATGCCGGTGGGGTTCTGTTCCAGCAGGCGCAGGCAGTCCTCGCCGGAAGCCGCTTCGGCAGTGTCGAACTGGCTGTTCAGCATCTGGCTGAGCAGCATCCGGTTCATGGCCGAGTCGTCCACGATGAGCACACTCTGGCGGCTGTGGGTGGGCTGCAGGGCGTGCGGCTCCGGCTGACGCTCGGTGATCACGGTGTTTTTCTGGATGCGTGCATAGTGCATCAGCCGTTCCGCGTGCTGCACCGCATCGTCCACATTTTCGTCGTCGATCCACACGCCGCCAATGCTGGCCGACATGCGGATGCGGGAGTAGCCCGGCACGCTGGCCGCCTGCAGCTGCAGACGGATCTGTTCCAGACGCGGGCTGAGCTGTTCCTGCCGGATGTCCGGCAGCAGCAAAAGCAGCCTGCCGCCGTCGTAGCGGATCAGGCGGTCTTTTTCCGAAAGGCCGCGCCGGATGGTGCTTACCGCCGTTTCCAGCACGCTATTGCCTGCACCGGAGCCGTAAACATCGTTGGAGAACTTCAGATCGTCCATATCCAGCATCGCCACACCGGCGGTAATGCTGCGGTAGCGGTAGTTCTCATCATAATAGGTGCGGTTGTAGGCACCGGTCAGCGGGTCGCGGTAGCGCTTTTCCCGCTCGTCGGTAATACTGTTGAGCAGCCGCTCACCGTTTTCCGGGTCCAACAGAACGCTGCGGTCGATCTTGCGGGTCAGCTCCAGCACACAGAGTTGGCCATCCACCTGCACACAGCTGGCCGTGATCTCGTACAGCTCCTGCCCAAAGTATTCCAGCCTTGTTTTCCGGGTGTTCTTTTCCAGCGCCTGCCTTGCCACGCAGTTTTCACACGGACGGCTGCGCCGCCACTGGGCATAGCAGGGCGCGCTGCCCTTTTTGCCGCCCTGCACCTCGTCCGCCTTCATCAGGCGCACCGTCATGAACACCTTGCGGAGCTGGCGCATTTCCTCTTCCATCTGCTGGCGTGTTCTGCTTTTTTTGCTCATCATTGCATATCCCCCGCTGCAAAACCGCGCGTTTTGGGCCGCACGGCATTCCTTCACAAATAACATTATACTATTTTTTACCAGAATACGTCAATCTTCACCCCTTGCAGCCCGCGGTGCGGAATGTGTCGTTTTGATCCTGTAAAATCAACGTAAGCTCTTTATTTTTGTCAAATTTCCTCATCAGACACCGTACTGTGCCGCACAAAGCGACGCAAATTGGGGAGTGCAGTTTTCCGGTCGTCTGCTGCCCGCTCTGCCCGGGAGCAGTCCACATGTTTCCGCCGGAAACTCAGTCTTGATTTTGTGCGCAGAATCCGCTATAATAGTAACGTTCTTTTGAATTGCATATCAGCCGGTGTGTCGGAATGGCAGACGAGGGGGACTCAAAATCCGCTTCGTGTTTTCTGTCTGTGCAAGAAATTCACGATTGTGCGTTGAATTTTGAAGGTTTGTCGAAGCAGAATTTCTTACATCCCTCCTGAACATCCCTCCAATCTTCAGAAACCGGTACTAATGTCCCAAAAATTGAATATCAGCCGATGTGGCGGAATGGCAGACGCAAACGACTCAAAATCCGCTTCGTGATTTTCCATGTCTGTACAAGAAATTCACGAGGGTGCGTTGAATTTTGAGAGTTTGTCGGAATGGGATTTCTTACATCCCTCCTGAACATCCCTCCAATCTTCAAAAACCGG
>ENA-OQBL01000476-OQBL01000476.1-human-gut-metagenome-genome-assembly--contig:-NODE-476-length-21050-cov-7.131625_pt1 | contig 21050 bp, 19 predicted proteins | sample MGYA00242747_ERZ504553 | MGnify/ENA primary metagenome ERZ504553 (study PRJEB26092, sample SAMD00036240) | human gut metagenome | host: Homo sapiens | study: EMG produced TPA metagenomics assembly of...
GTCACGCTGCTGGTCACAGCGGAGCAGCTGCAGCTGATCGACGCGCTGTTTGACCGGGAAAGCGGCTGTGTCCGCGGGCTTTACTCGGAATCCCAGGGGCAGACGGTCAAAAGCTACCGCTATCAAATCGTGGGGCTGCTGCTGCACAATCCCTTGCTGCAGGAATTACAGAAGCAATAATTGTTACAGAAAAGGACTCGCAATGGATTTGCGGGTCTTTTTTTGATAGAAAGTTTGTGGTAGGGCAGGGGGGCAGAAAGAAGTATTGCGAGAGAATTTCTTGAAAAAAATTGAGAAAAGTAAGAAAGAAGCACCTGCTTTGTTATAGAGAGAATGTAGGGGCGAACATTGTTCGCCCGCCAACCTGGTGCAGCAAGGCTTTTCCGGGAAGGGCTTGCACATGGCGCGCGGGCACGGGCGAGCAATGCTCGCCCCTACAGAGTTTTATAACGGCAGAATGATTTACAAACAGTAATAGTAAATTAAATGTTTCCAAATTGTACTTTTAATACCCTGTATTGCGAGAAACTTTCTGCGAAAAAAATGAAAAAATTCAGAAAAAATCTCCGCCTTGCAACTGCGTTTTATATCTGCTACAATAGAGGTAAAAAACAGGGGAGGTCTGCACATGGAACCGGAAAAGCTGTTGGAGGCGCTGCACACAGCGGAAAAACTCAAGGACACAACACGGCATTGCTATACATCGAAGGGACGGCATGAGAGCGTGGCCGAGCACAGCTGGCGCATTGCGCTCATGGCGTTCTGGCTGCGGGATGAATTTCCGCAGGCGGACATGGACAAGGTCATCCGCATGTGCCTGATCCACGATCTGGGCGAGTGCTTTACCGGGGACATCCCGGCGTTTGACAAGACCGCCGCCGATGAGGCCGCCGAGGAAGCACTGCTTTCCCGCTGGGTCGATTCACTGCCCGAGCCGGTCTGTACCGAGATGCGGACGCTGTACGCGGAGATGGCTGCCTTGCAGACGACGGAGGCCAAAATCTACAAAGCGCTGGATAAAATGGAGGCCATCGTCCAGCACAACGAGTCCGCGATTGCGACCTGGGAGCCGCAGGAGTATGCGCTGAACCTGACCTACGGCGTGGAGCAGTCGCAGTTCTCGCCCTATATGCAGGCGCTGCGGGAGGCCCTCCGGCAGGAAACGCTGCGCAAGATGGAGCAGGAGGGCGCGACACCGCAGCCGTGAGAACGGTATAAAAAATCCTCCTGGCGGGCAGAATAGAAGGTGATGATTCTGCCGACAGGAGGAAACCAAATGCGAGAAATGTTCTGCTTTCAGTGCCAACAAACGGCGCATAACACCGGCTGCGACGGCAAGGCCGGTGTCTGCGGCAAAAGGGCCGACACCGCCAACTATCAGGATGAGCTGATCGGGGCACTTATCGGGCTGGCGCGGGCGGCGCGGGCTGGGACACCGACACCGCACACCGATGAATTGATTTTGAAGGGCCTGTTCACGACGATCACGAACGTGAACTTCAACAACGAAACTATCCTGCAATGCAAGGCGGAAATCGAAAAGGAAAAGGCTGCCGTCGGCCCCGGGCAGCTTGACGATTACGACCTTGCCGCGCTTTGGGCGGCGGGGGAGGACGTGCGCTCGTTGAAATCGCTGATCCTCTTTGGGCTCAAAGGCATGGCGGCCTATGCGTACCACGCCCGCGCACTGGGGAGAACAGACCCCGCTGTGAACGCCTTTTTCTATGAGGCACTCGAGGCCATCGGCGCAGAGAAAACGCCTGACGAGCTGCTGGCGCTGGTGCTGAAAACCGGAGAAGTCAATCTGGCCTGTATGGCGCTGCTGGACGCAGCCAACACCGGCGCATACGGTGACCCCGTGCCGGTCACGGTGCCGCTGACGATTGAGAAGGGCCCCTTCATCGTGGTCAGCGGCCACGACCTGCACGATCTGAAGCTGCTGCTGGACCAGACCGCGGGCAGGGGCATCAACATCTACACCCACAGTGAGATGCTGCCCGCCCACGGCTACCCGGAACTGAAAAAATATCCGCACCTCAAAGGCAACTTCGGCACGGGCTGGCAGAACCAGCAGTCAGAGTTCCACAACATCCCCGCGCCCATCCTGTTCACAACGAACTGTCTGATGCCGGTGCGGCAGAGCTACAGTGACCGTGTGTTCACGACGTCGGTGGTGTCCTACCCGGAGCTGACCCACATCGGGGACGACAAGGATTTCACCCCGGTCATTGAAAAGGCGCTGGAATGCGGCGGCTACCCCGAGGATCACCCGATGACCGGGATGAACGGCGGCAGCACGGTCATGACCGGCTTTGCCCGCAATGCGGTGCTGTCCCACGCAGAGCAGATCGTCCGGCTGGTCCGGGAGGGGAAGATACGCCACTTTTTCCTGATCGGCGGCTGCGACGGTGCAGCACCGACGCGCAGCTACTACACGGACTTTGCACGGATGACGCCGCCCGACACGCTGATTCTGACGCTGGCCTGCGGCAAGTACCGGCTGAACGATATGGATCTGGGCAGCATCGAAGGCATCCCGCGCGTTCTGGATTGCGGGCAGTGCAACGACGCCTACAGCGCCATTCGCATTGCGCTGGCGCTGGCCGAGGCGTTTGGCTGCGGCGTCAACGACCTGCCGCTTACGCTGGTGCTGTCGTGGTATGAGCAGAAGGCTGTCTGCATTTTGCTGACGCTGCTGTATCTGGGGCTGCGCAATATCTACCTTGGCCCCACGCTCCCGGCGTTCGTCTCACCGAATGTACTGGACTTTCTCGTTAAGCAGTACAACCTGACGCCCACGGGCGACCCGAAAACAGACTTGGAAAAGATACTGAACCGACAATAACAATATCCGCCGTGCAGAGAGACGCCTCTCTGCACGGCGGATGCTTTTTTAGCGGCTTTTAGCTTCTTCAGGCAAATGGGCGTTTACACCTTCACTAGCTCATACGCCTGCGTGCCGATGCCAAGGGTCTCGGCGGTGTCGATGGTGTGGGTGCCGTGGCGGCTGTTGACGCGCTCCATAAAGTGGTCGCGGCCCGGGTCATTGCTGTTTATGACCAGATCGATGCAGGCGCGGTCCAGCGCGACGGGGTCAAGGCTCGAGAGGATGCCCACATCGTTCATGCAGGGGTCCTCGGCCACGGCGCAGCAGTCGCAGTCAACGGAAAGGTTCTTCATGACGGCGACATAGGCAATCTTGCCCGCAAAGTGTTTTGCCACGGTGGAGGCGGCGTCTGCCATGGCTTCAAGGAAGGTGTCCTGCTCGGCGCAGTTCTCCCACAGGATGTGCTGGTCGGTAACCTTGCCGCCGGAATGGATGTACGCCTTTCCGGCGCTGGACGCGCAGCCGATGGACAGCTGCTTGAGCGCACCGCCGTAGCCGCCCATCGGGTGACCCTTGAAGTGGATGAGCACGAGCATACTGTCATAATTCTCGATGTTCTTGCCCAGATAGTTGACCTTGAGGACCTTGCCGTTCTCGACGGGCCATTCGACGTCCGGACCCTCGGCGTCCATGATGTCAACATCAAACAGGTCGCTCCAATGATGCTTCTTCATCAGCTCGATGTGCTTGGGTGTCTCGTTGCGCGCGCCGCCGTAGGCTGTGTTGCACTCAACAACGGTGCCGTTGACGGCGTCGATGACGGGCTTCATAAACTCGGGGTGCAGGTAGTTCTGGTTGCCGTCCTCGCCGCTATGGACCTTGACGGCCACCCTGCCGGGCAGCTCGATGCCCAGCTGGCGGTACATCTTCACAACGGCTTCGGGGGTGAGTTCGTTGGTGAAAAAGACAGTAGATTTAGCCATAATAGGGGGACCTCCGTTTAAAATAGTAGCGTGATAAAAGGCTTCCCCCCCGGGGGAAGCTGTCCGCGGAGCGGACTGATGAGGGCAAAGCATGCGATTGCTGCCTGTTCACGGGTGGCCAACGGAGGGCTGCCCCTCATCCGGCCTCGGTCGGGGCCTCGGCCACCTTCCCCCTCGGGGGAAGGCTATTGAAACCGCAGCGGCAGCTTCGGTTCGCACCCGCACTTTTTGCCTTTCTGCTGTCTCTAGCATAGCATGAAAGCCGGGTTTAATGTCAAGTGGTTTTGCAAAAAATGAAGCAAAAGCCTTGCAAAACACGACAAACTGTGCTACTGTAAATTTGTACAAAAGGGGAGCTTTCTGTACCTGATCGGCTCGGTGTTCGCGCCGATGATCGCCGTGCAGATCGCAGACCACTTTATTTTGCACCGGGACCGCTTTGCCGTGGCTGCCGACGCGCGCAACCTTGTTATCTGGCTCGTGGGCTTTATCGCCTACCGCCTGCTGATGGGCGTTGACACGCCGGTGGGCTACACGCTGCCCGACATGGTGCTGACCGTAGTGCTGTGCCTGCTGGCCGAAAAAGTAAAACCTACCAAGCAAATGTAAAAGCGCGAAGGACGCGCTGTAAACAGCAAAATAGCACCCTGTATTTTGCGAAACCTGTCCTGTTTTGGAGCACGGGCGGCAGCTATAATGGTAGCATCATCAGCAAGAAAACCCGCTGATGACGACCCTTATCGCTGCCGCTTTTTTTGCGGCCCAATGTGTTCTGAAGGAGGAACAAGAGTATGGGATTCATTATTGCTGCCGCTGTTGCCGCGGCCGTCATTGCCTTCTGCTTTCTCTGCTACAAGAAGGCCCCGCCGACCCAGGCCATCGTCGTGACAGGCTTCGGCCTCTCCCGCCCGAAGGTCGTCTGCGGGCGCGGCGTCTTTGTGCTGCCCATTGTGCAGCGCGCAGACCGCCTGAACATGCGCCTTTTGAAAATCGACGTGAAAACGCCGGAAACTGGCGTTAAAACCAAGGAGGGCGTCTCCCTCTGGCTCGACAGCGTCGTCACCGTCCAGGTCTACAGCGAGAACTCCACCGTCTCGGACGAGGAGGTCCGCAACGCCGGATATGACGACATCCGCAAGTACATCAATTCCCGCCAGCAGTCCGCGATCTCGAACTTCCTCGGCATGGACGAGGCGCACATCAATGAAAAGATCAACGATGTGCTGCAGGGCAACCTGCGTGAGATCGTGTCCGAGATGACCGTGGACCAGATCCTGACAAACCGCAAGCAGATGGCCGTCAGCGTCGTGGAGAACGCACGCCCCGACCTGGCCAAGATGGGCTTGGAGGTCGTGACCTTCAACGTGCAGGACGTCAAGGACGCCGTAGACGCCATGGGCCACAACCACGGCGTTATTGAAGCCATCGGCGTCGAGCAGGAGGAGCTTGTGAAAAAGCGTGCCTCCATCGCCAAGGCCGAGGCCGAGCGCGACGTCTCCTGCGCGAAGGCTGCCGCCGCCATGGCCGCGAACGAGAAGGAGATCGAAGCCCAGACCGCCATTGCCCAGCGCAACAACGAGCTGGAGCTGGCAAAGTCCAAGCTGAAGGCCGAGGCTGACAAGGCCGCCGCCGACGCGAACGCCGCCGGTATGATCCAGACGAACCTGCGCGCCAAGGAGGTCAAGGAGTCCGAGGCCGATGCCGAGATCGCCCGCCAGAAGAAGATGGTCGACCTGGCCGCCCAGGAGGCCGAGGTCCAGCAGCGCAAGCTGGATGCCGAGGTCCGCAAGCAGGCCGACGCCGAGCTGTACCGCCGCCAGAAGGAGGCCGAGGCCCAGAAGTATGAGGCCGAGCGTGCCGCCGAGGCCGCGAAGTTTGCCAAGCAGCAGGAGGCCGAGGGCATCGCGCTGGTCGGCAAGGCCGAGGCGGAGGCCATCCGCCAGAAGGGCCTGGCAGAGGCCGAAGCGATGAAGCAGAAGGCCGAAGCCTACAAGCAGTACAACGACGCCGCTGTGGCCGAAATGATGATCAAGGTCCTGCCTGAAATTGCCAGGAGTGTCGCGCAGCCCCTGTCCAGCATCGACAAGGTGTCCATCATCGGCGGCGATGCGTCCGGCGTGTCGGGTGTCTCCGGCAATGTGCCGGTGCTGATGGCCCAGACGATGGAGGCCATGAAGGAGGCCACCGGCATCGACATGCGCGACATTGTCCGCGCCAACAGCATCGAGGCCAAGACGGACCGGAACATTACAATCAAGACCGAGCCGGAGAGCGAGGAGTAAGGTCGTAGGGGAGGGATGTATCCCTCCCGGGCCGTTTACTACAACGGCAAGTCTGTGCGGAGGGGTCAAGACCCCTCCCTACAGAGCCATTTTATAAAGGGTTGTAGGGAGCGGTCTTGACCGCTCCGGGGAACGCTGCGGCTGCCGCTCTGTTCCCGGGAGGGATGAATCCCTCCCCTACATGCTATAAAAAAGGCTATCCGACACCAAAATCGGATAGCCTTTTTCTTATCCTCTCACAGCTCCGGCAGTTCCTCCCACACAGGCAAGCGGTGCAAAGCGCGGACAATGTTGCACTGCTCTAGCAGCGTGCCGTCGCCGTCGCACATCGTAGCGTACCATAGCGGGCTGCGCAGGGCGTGGGTGTCGGGGTCAAACAGGTGCTCGGGACCGCTGGCATACTGGAAATGCAGGTGGCTTAAAAGCCCGCCCTGCAGCCGGGCCGCGCGGGGCGGCATCGGCTCCATTGCCAGCAGGCAGCGGAACGGCCAGTCGGCGGGGACGTCCTCGGCGACGAAAAGGGCGTTCTCCTTGCCCTCAAGCCCGCGCTCAAAAACGTGGTCCAGATGATAGACCGCCCGGCCGAGGGTGTTCCCGTCGGCGTCCGTCCACGCGATGCAGAGCTTGCCGCCGTCGGCGTGGGTGATAGTCCAGCCGCCCAGCGTGTGCGGGTTGCCGATGCTCGTCGTCACGCAGGCCGTCTGCCAGAACTGCTTCGCGCCACTTTTAAACATCGGCAGCGCAGCAGCGGCGGCCTCGGCCTCCTGCCAGGCAAGCTTCAAATACGGGTCAGTGCTGGTGATATAGCTCTCAAAATTCTGCCAGCGGCCCAGCCAGTCGTTCGGGTGAAATTCCATGGGGGTCACACTCCTTCCGTATCGTCCCAGCGTATGACGCGGTCACACCAGTTGGCGGCCAGCTCCTCATCGTGGGTGATGACAAGCAGGGTCTTGCCCTGCGCCTTCCATTCCTGCAAAAGCTGCCCGACCTGCTGCATACTGCCCAGGTCAAGGCCGCTCGTCGGCTCGTCCAGTAAGATCAGCGGCTTGTCGGACAGCATGGCCGCCGCTACGACGACCCGCTGCTTCTGCCCGCCGGAAAGGCTCATCGGGTGGCGGTCCGCCAGACTGTCCAGCCCCAGCGCCTGCAAAACGGCGTCGCACCGCTCCGGGTGGGCTGCGCCGAGCAGCACCTCCTCCCGCACGCTGTCGCTGAACAGCTGATAGTTCACATCCTGCATGACAAGGAAGCTGCTCCTGAGCCGCTCCCTTGCGTTGGCGGGTCTGCCGTTCCGGCAGATTTTGCCGCTGACCGGCTCCAGCAGGCCGCAGAGCGTGCGGGCCATCGTCGATTTGCCGATGCCGTTGCGCCCCATCAGGCCGACGATCTCACCGGCGGCAAAGCTCATATCGGGCAGGGTGCGCAGCGGGTGCTTTTTGTCGCAGCCCAGCGTGACGCCCTCCAGCGTGAGCACCGGCGTACCGGGGCATCGGGCACTCTGCTTTGCGCGGATTCCGGCGCGGCAGTCGTCCAGCGTGCGGGCGCGCAGACCGTACCCGGTCAATGTGTCCGCAGGCAGCGCGGCAAACTCCGCAGCGGACCACTGCGCGGCCAGGCGGCCCGCCGCAAAGAAGAAATACCTGTCCGCCAGATCGGTGATCCAGGCAAGGCGGTGCTCCGCCAGCACAACGGTCACGCCCTGCTGCTTCATCACGGCGATCATATCGTGCAGCTGCGCGATGGCGGCGGCGTCCAGGTTGCTCGTCGGCTCGTCCAGCACCAACAGCCGTGGGCCGAGCATACAGGCCGCCGCGAACGCGACGCGCTGCTTTTCCCCGCCCGACAGCTTGAAAACGCTGCGGTCCATCAGCGGGCCGAGCTGGAACTGTTCGACGACCTCGTCCACGCGGCGGCGGATGGCCTGCGGCTCCATGCCGGCGTTCTCACAGGGGAAGGCCAGCTCCGCCGTCGTGTCCACGTTGAAATACTGAGTCTTGGGGTTCTGGAACACGCTGCCGACCTGCGGCACATAGGCTTCGATGGCGGCCTCGCCCGCGGCCAGCCCCGCCGCCGTGCAGCGGCCTGTCAGGGTGCCGGGATAAAATTCCGGGGAAAGACCGTTCAGCAGATGGGTGAACGTCGTCTTGCCGCAGCCGCTCCGGCCACAGAGGACGACGCATTCCCCGGGCTGCACCGTCAGCGTGACGTCCTGCAGGGCGGGGGAGGGGGCACTTTGATAGGTAAAGCTTGCGTTTTCGGCTTCGATCACAGCAGCGTCACCACCTTCCAGAGCAGGGGCAGCGTGCAGAGCGCGGGATAGAGGAAATCCCACGCGGTCAGCCACAGCTCGGTCATGCAGGTATGCCGCCCCGGCAGGCCGATGCCCTTGGTCAGCGCGGCGGCGGAAAGATCCTGCGCCACATTGTTGCTGTTCATCAAAAGCGGCATCAGGATGTATTCCAGCGACTGCACGGGATGGCGCAGCAGCGCGCCGCGGCCCGCGGCAATGCCCCGCAGGGCCATGGCCGCGCGGATGTGACGGTAATCCTCGCCCACGGTGGGAAAGAACCGCACGACGACGGCACAGGGGATGATGATGCTCTCCGGCAGGTGCATCCGGCGCAGCGCGGCGGTCAGCTCCCCGACTGTCGTCGTTGAAAACGCATAGGCGCCGGTGATGATGCAGGGCAGCATCATCCGCACGCCGACCGAGACGAGGGAGAGCAGGTTCAACAGCACGCTCTCCCCGGCGCGGGGCACGACAAAGAGGTCCACGGCCAGCAGACCAAAGTACAGCACCGACAGCCGTACCCCCGCGCGGGCCTTGCCCGACAGGAAGAACAGCAGCAGGCACAGCGCCGTGGCAGCGGCCTCCGCCCCGGTGCCGACGTGAAAGAGAAGCATCAGGTTGGCAAGCAGCAGCAGATAGAGCTTGGCGCGCGGGTCCATGCGGAAGGTCATGCAACGATCCCCGCCTTTTCAAAGTGCTTCTTCAGCATCTTCTGGCCGAAGAAGCCGCCAACAAGGGCGCAAATCAAAATTGCCAGCATGCTGACCACAAAGCTGCCGCTGTTGATGGGTGCAAACAGCGTGTCGATGTAGGCGGCGTCCTTGCCGCGGGCCATCAGGTTGGCTATGTAGGCGGATTTCATGAACCACAGCGGCAAAATCGGGCCGGTCAGGCCATAGGAAAACACGACGTAGCTGGCCAGCAGCAGCTTTTTGCTGCGGTATTTGCCAGCAGCGGCCACCAGGTCTGCCGCGACGCCGCAGATGATGTTGGCCGCGAACGACAGCACAAAATGGCCGGAGACGAAGAAGAACAGGCCCATCACAAGGCCCATGATCGTGATGCCGCCGAATTTTTGCAGCTTGGCGGCCAGCAGCATATAGACGCTGCCGGAGATCAGCGCGGCCACGGCGGGCAGCAGAATGTTGCCCACGCCCGGCAGCAGTGCACAGGCGAAGGTCGCCACGGTGACAAGCACAAAGTACAGCGCGGTAAAGACGCCGACAGAGATCAGGTCGGGCACGGTCAGCTTGTTGGACTTCTGGTTCATGGGGATTCCTCCTGACTTGTGTTAGTTTATTCTAACTTATATAGCATAAAAAGCACCATGCCTGTACATGGTGTTCACAGCAGAGGTTAGTTTAGCATAACCGACATACCTTTGTCAACTGCCGGTATTTGCAAGCAGCGCAAAGGGTGTGCTATAATAAGGTAGATTTCTGAGATGGGGGAGGGGCAGCCATGCTGCATCTGTACTGGGGCGACGGCAAGGGCAAGACTACCGCCGCCATGGGGCTGGCGCTGCGGGCGCTGGGCCATGGCCGCAGGGTGGTCATCCTGCAATTTTTAAAAGACGGCTCCAGCGGCGAAATTGAAATGCTGCGCCGCTGCGGGGCAGTCGTCTACGCCTGCCCCAACGCGAAATTCACCTGGCTTATGACCGACGCAGAGCGCGCCGAGGCACGCCGGACGAACACCCGGACGTTACAGACGATTTTACAGGGCAGCTTTGACCTGCTGGTGCTGGACGAAGCCTGTGCCGCCTGCAAAAATGACCTTGTGGAGGAAGATCTGCTGCGGGAGGCCGCCGCCCGCGCCGAACAGGAGGCAGAGGTCGTGCTTACCGGGCGTGAGCCCGCCGCCTGGATGCAGGATGCCGCCGACTACTCCACCGAGCTGCGCGCCGTCAAGCACCCCTACACCCGGGGTATCGCCGCGCGCGAGGGCGTTGAATACTGATACATACGGATATAGAAAAGGCCCCGCCGCTCCCTCGCCATGAGAGCGGCGGGGCTTTCCCGTCCAAAAGAGAATTATAGAAACAGAGGATGGCGTTTTTAAGCGGTCTGCTTTTTGTCATTCCGTCAGCACAACTGCCACGTCGTTGACGTTTGTGCCGGTGGGGCCGGTCATGATCAGACCGCCAACGGCCTGTAAGGCGTGGTAGGCGTCGTTGTCGGCCAGCGCACGGGGCACGTCCAGGCCCGCCGCAGTGAGGGCGGCTAAGGCTTCGCCGTCCGTGTAGCCGCCCGCGGCATCGGTGGGACCGTCGGTACCGTCGCTGCCCACCGAGAAAACACAGCACCCGCGCAGCCCGGCCAGCGCCGGGGCTGCGGCTAAGGCAAGCTCCTGATTGCGCCCGCCCAGCCCATGGCCGGTCAGATGCACAACGGTCTCGCCGCCCGCGATAAAGGCCCGCCTGCGGCCCTGCCCTGCGTGGGTGCGGGCAATGCTTCCCAGAAGGCTGCCGGCCTCCCGGGCCTCACAGCAAAGGCAGTCTGTCAGCAAAACCGGCTCGTACCCTTCGGCGCGGCAGGCATCCGCAGCGGCGCGGCACAGTTCCCGCACGCTGCCGGTGATTTTTGTGGTCACGTTGGGCAGCGTTTTTGGCGTTTCCTGCCGCAGCAGGGCCGCAGCAGCAGTGGAGAGCGCCAGCCGGTATTTTTCCGCAATGGCAGCAGCCTGCGCGCAGGTAGAGCTGTCCGGACAGGCCGGGCCGCTGGCGATCATATCGAGCGGGTCGCCGAGAATGTCGCTGAGCACCACGCTGTACACCGCGGCGGGCGCACAGGCCAGCGCGAACCGCCCGCCCTTGACGGCAGACAGCCGCTTGCGGATCGTGTTGATCTCAACAATATCCGCACCGCAGGCCAAAAGCGCCTGTGTGATGGCCTGCAGCTCCTCAGCGGGCAGCAGCGGTTTTTCAAACAGCGCGCTGCCGCCGCCGGAGAGCAGAAACAGCACGGTGTCGTCCGCCCGCAGACCGCTGACAAGCGCCAGCGCCCGCTGGGTGGCCGCAAAGCTGTTGTCGTCCGGCACCGGATGCCCTGCCTCGCAGCAGGTCACGCCGGGCAGCGGCCCCCTGACATGGCCGTATTTTGTGATGACGATCCCGCCGTCCACACAGCCCAGCACGGCCAGCGCCGCGTGGGCCATCTGCCACGCGGCCTTGCCTGCCGCCACGAGAAATACACGCCCCTGCGGGTGAAAATGCTCCAAAGCGCGGCGCACCGCCTCATCCGGCAAAACGGACCGGATGGCCGCTGTCCAAATCGATTCTGCGCGTTGGCGCAAGAGCTGCTCCATTGCGTTGCTCCTTTCCTTTCGTAAAAGCAGGGGACAGCCGCCCGGCCCACTGCGGTTTGTCGCACCGGGCGCTGGCAGGATATGCTCTGAATATTCTCTTATCCGCAGAGCATGACTTTGGCGGTGAAGGTGCCGTTCTGATAGGTAAAGGTACTGGTCCCGCCGGTTTTCTCCGCAATATGGGTGACGGACTGGATACCGATCCCGTTTTCCCTCCGCTTGGAGGAGCGGAAAACGCCGTTCTTTTCGTTGATCTCGCCGTCAAACGCATTTTCAACCTCGATCAACAGAATCCGGTCGGCGTGAACATAAGCGGTCAATTCGATCTGCCGCCTGCCCGGTGCGGTGCGAAGGCTTGCCTCCAGCGCATTTTCCAGCAGGTTGGAAAGCACGAGACACATATCGATCTCGTCAACCGGCAGTGTTTCCGGCAAATCGAGCTTGGCGCGGAAGGGGATCTCATCGCGCTTTGCCATGGCGCAATAATAGCCGACAACACTGTCAGCCGCACGGTTTTCACAGAAGCACATATCAAGATTCGGGATGCGGGAGACGGTCTTTGCAAGGTAGCTTTTCAGGTTCTCGAGGTCACCTGCCTCGGCCAGCGCAGAAATTTGATTGAATTGGTGGCGCATATCGTGCCGTGCCTGCCGCGCTTCCTCGATGGAGGTCCTGAGGTTTTCATAGCGCTGCTGCTGCATCGAAAGAAACTGGTTTTCCTGCTGCAGCTTCGCATTGCGGTTGAGACTGGTTGCCATCAGCAGGAAAACCGCATTGAAGCAGAACATAAAGACCAGAAGCGCACTGCTCAGCACAATATAGCCCTGCAGCACGCGGCCTGTCTGGAGCGTTGACTGATAGCGCGGGATCATGAAAAGGTTCAAAAGGATGAACGCCAGCGGCAGGACCCAGAACACATACCAGGTCTGCGCAAAATTGTCGTCCTCGACCATCGCACGCACCGTATGTGTCGCAGGATAATACGCGGCCAGCACGATGACCCAGCAAACGGCGTTATAGAACACGCAGGCGCCCAGGCAGAGCCACGGTCCGTCCGGCGGCAGCTGCAGATTCCGGATGATCGCGGCGCTGACGGCACGGGACAGGCTGTTCACGCACGCGAACACCGCGCAGACGGACAGCGCAATCGTGCCGGATTTCCAGAGGGAGATGGTAAGCGTTCCGGTATACAGGCAGATCGCAGCCAGCGCGACCCCCGCAAGGGCAAAGACCGTGGAAGCATGAAGCCGATAGCAGGCAAGCCCGCTGCCGATGCACAGGCACGTCATCAAGGGAAAAAGCCAGGCGGCCAGCCTTCCGGGGGACTGCTTCAGATAGGTTTTTACAGGGAAATATCCAAGCAAAAGGCCGGGGAGTACGACGAGAAGCTCCAAAATCGGACGCAGAATATCCTTCATTTCATACGCTCCCTTTGCAGCAGAAATTCCATAAATGCCTGCCGGGCAGGCTTTAAAAGCTCCTGACTGACATAGACGCTGCTGCCGTCTGTCATGCAGAAGGCACCGTCCCGAAAATCCGCGGCGTGCTCTAAATTGACGATCATGCCTCTGCCGCAGACGAAAAAGCGGGGATCTTTTTTTCAGAGGCTCGGTGAACACCTTAAAGCTCTGGCGGGTGACCAGCGTTTTCAGGGCAGTCGTGCGGATGTTGATCAGATGTGCAAAATGCTCTGCCGAGATAATGTCCCGGTAGCAAAGACGGACATCGCTGCCGCTGACCTTCACCGTCAGGACCGGCTCGGGGCGGGGGAGTCTTGCAAGCATCTCGGCCAGCAGGGCGGAAAGCTCCTCCTCGGAAAAGGGCTTCACGAGATAGTGGAGCGCACGGACCTGAAAGCCCTCCAGCGCGTGGTCGGTTGAGGTCGTGGTAAAAACCAGAAGGCAGTCTGCGTCCGTTTTGCGCAGCTCCTTTGCAGCGTCCATGCCGCTCATCCCGTGCATGTAAATATCCAGAAACGCGGCGGTAAAGCGCTGCTCTTTTTCTGCGGCGAGAAAGCTCTCGCCGCTTTCAAATTCCAATAGCTGCGCCTCGGTGCCGCACAGGCGCAGCTGCCGCGCAAGGCGCGTTTTCAGCTGCGCGCGCTCGGTCTCAAGATCATCCACAATTGCTATTCTCATGCCGGACTGGCTCCTTCGGAAAAGATTCTATGTTAATTATACCACAACTGTCCGGCACCGGCACAGCGGAAAAACCCGATTTCGTGCCGGAATTGGGGCTTTCGTGCCAAAAGGCTTGAAAAGCCTGCACCGTTCCGTATACTGAAAGCAGAAACAGTCAACGACGGCAGAAAGGGGGCGGAGCGCTATGTACCACATTGCCGTGCTGACAAAGAGCGAAACGCAGGAGACCTTTTACAGAGAACAGCTTTCACGGTTCTGCGCAGAGCGCGGTCTGTTTCCCAGGGTGGACTGCTACCGCGGGCAGGAGGTATTCTTTGAGGTCGCGCGCAAAAATGCGCCGACCAACGCTGTAATTTCCCTTCCGGGCGTGGATGGGCTGAATGCAGTGGAGCACCTGCGGGCGCTTTTCCCGGAAACGCGCATTATATGGTGCAGCGAGCTGGATTTTTCCCTGCATGCGTTCCGGCTGCGCGTAGACTACTTTCTGCTGGAGCCGATAACGGAAGAAGCATTCCGGCATGGGCTTTATGCATGGGTAGAGGAAAAACAACCGTCTGCTTCGCCCCGAGCGGATCACAACCAACACAGCAAGGAGGATCACCGATGAAAAAGAGAAACCCGATTTATACTGCAGGCAGCTTCCTGCTGGCAGGAGCATTGACCCTGTCGATGGCAGCCTGCAGCGGAGCACAGGCACCGGCGGAGGTCACGCAGACGCCTTCCGCCACAGCAACACCGGCTGCCACAGCCGCACCTGCCGAGGAAACGACCCCTTCCGCGCTGGTATCCGGCGCACTCCCCGTGAAGGCCTTGCAGCCCAAGCAGGTCGAGGAAAACCCCTACATGGCAAAGAGTGATGCGAACATCCATCACGACGGCTATAACACCGATTCAACCGACGAGATCCTGCCGCTCGGCATCTATCCGGAGATCCATGTCTCCTATGAGACGACAAACGCGAATGCGTCGCCCGCCATTTACTTTGACAACTACGGTCATGCGGTCGTTCCGCTGCTCGGCGGCATCGCCATCCGCGATCTGAATGCGGAGGAGACAAAGACGCTCGGTTATTTTTCCCCAAAGCAGCATGACGGCGGCAGCTACCTGATCCAAAGCTCCTATACCTTCCTGGACGCTGAAAACCGTATCGTCTGCCCGACCAGCAACAACCATGTACTGATGCTCCGCGCAACGGACGAGGAGGGCAATGTCCTTCCCGAGTTTGAAAAGGTGCTTGACATCGACATCAAGGCAGCGGCAGAGGCCGCGCTCGGCAAGGAGCTGACGCAGAATCTTCTTTCCGTGGTATTTGACTACGACGGGAACCTCTGGTTCGCCACCGGCGGCTTCCGCATCTATCCCGAGCGCCAGCAGCAGGGCGTTCTCGGCTATATCGCCCACTCGGCAATCGAAGCGATCCTCAACGGTGAGCAGACCGACCTGTCGAAGGCGGTTTTCGTCTACGAACTGACGCCCGGCGAGGGCGCGGAGAACGGCATTGCCGCCTCCAAGGACGGCGCGGTCATTCTGACCAATAAGAATTGCTATCTGCTGCGCGCCAACAACGGTGTCGAGGCTGTCTGGTGTACGCCGTATGAGAGCGTCGGCGCGAAGGTCAGCGGTGAAGGCGACAAGACCACCGGCGGCGGTCTTGCGTGGGGCGGCGGCTGCTCGCCGACGCTGACGCCGAACCTTGTGATGTTCACCGACAATGCAGACCCCGTGAATCTTCTTGCGCTCGACATGAAAACCGGTGAGGTCGTGGCAAAAACGCCGGTGCTCGATGATCTGCCCGATGGCTATCAGGTGGCAATCGAGAACTCTGCAATCGTCTACGATGACGGCGCGGGCACGGTCAGCACGATTGTCTGCAACTGGTTCGGCGCGGGCAACGCAGGCCTTGCCGACCCCAACAACGATTCTTCGATCCAGAGCTACGCCAACATTTATGACCAGAACTGGCTGATGAAGGGCAATGCCATGATTGCCCCCGGCGTCGAGCGCGTGGACACCGTGAAAACCGACAGCGGCTACGAGATGAAGAGCATCTGGACCCGAAATGATCTGAGCGACACCGCGATCATGAAGCTCTCCACCGCAACGGGCTATATCTACGGCTATGTGCAGGATCTGACCACGGGTATGTGGCAGTACATCATTCTCGACTTTGAAACCGGCGAGACTGTCTTTACGATGGATGTATCCAACAAGTACGGCTACAATAATATGGCCATTGGCATGTACACCGGCAACAGCGGAAATGCACTCTACTGCCCCACCGGCTATCTGGAGCTGCTCCGCCTGCAGGACCGCTTTGTCTACCTGCCCGAGCTTCCGTACCGCGAAGTCGATCTCGATCAGGCGGCAAGAAATGTGCTTGCGCAGGAACAGTTTGCACAGGACGGCGGCGAAGGTACGGTTGCAAGCTGGCGCAATACCGCAACCATCCGCAATGTGCATCCCAATACCACGGTGGCCTTCCGCATGAACAACCTGTCCGGCAGCGCCTCCGATTTGACACTCTACGCCTATGGTCCGGACGGCAAGCTGGTAAAGGTTGCCCCCGAGCTGTGGTCGATCACCGACGAGACCGGCGCGGCTGCGACCGAGCTGACGGACGGCGTACTCTATGAGCTGCGCGTGACCATCGCCGACGGCGGCGATTTCGACCTGAGCGAAACGGAAAAGGAAATCAAGCTGTCCGTTGTGCTTGGAAAATAAGTGGGTTTTGAGAGGCTGATGCACATTCCTCCCAAAAAGACCCCAAAAAGACCGAAATAAAGCCATAAAATGCTTTTAGGTTCACACCGTCAAGCAGACAGAAAAACAGTATTCGTTTATCGTTCGCCGTTTCCACAAGGAAACGGCGAATTTTTCGTGCAAAGACGAAACAGCCAATGCACGATCATCTCCGAAGCATCGGGTGCAGCCCGGGTGCAATGCAATCTTAACGCAATCTTAATATTCCGGCAGAAAAGCTTAACACCATCTTTAAACGGGCGGCGCTATACTGTATTGTACGAAAATTCTGCTGGAGTGTGATTCCTTTTGCCATCTCATCGGCGTTTAGCCTGTAAGCTCAATTACTTTCAGTCCATAATTCTGCTGTTTGCAGCGGTTATCCTTATCGGGGCGGCACTTCTGATGCTGCCGATTTCTGCGCAGGAGCGCACCGTCACCCCTTTCCATGAGGCATTATTCACAGCAACCTCCGCCGTCTGTGTCACAGGGCTGGTTGTGCGGGATACGGCTTCTCACTGGTCAGCGTTCGGTCAGGCCGTGTTGATGGTGCTGATCCAAATCGGCGGCTTGGGTGTGATCACAGTCGGCGCGTCTTTCTCGCTTTTATCAGGTCGGCGCATTTCCCTGTCCCAGCGCGGGCGGATGCAGGAGGCCATGTCTGCTCCAAAAGTCGGCGGCATTGTGCGGCTGACAGGCTTTGTGATCCGTACCTCTTTGATGATAGAAGGAATCGGCGCGCTTTGTATGCTCCCGGTTTTCTGCCGGGATTTCGGCGTTTCCGGGATATGGAAAGCCGTTTTTCATTCCGTCTCCGCTTTCTGCAATGCGGGCTTTGATTTAATGGGTACCCCCGACATGCCTTTTGTCTCGCTGACCGCATATCGCGCAGACCCGGTTATCAACCTGACGATTTCCGCCCTGATCGTTGTGGGCGGCATCGGCTTTCTGACATGGGATGACGTGCGGACCAATCGGCTTTGCTTTCATCGCTATCGGCTGCAGAGCAAAGTTATTCTGGCGGCAACAGCGCTCTTAATTTTGCTGCCAACGCTATACTTTTTCTGCTTTGAATTCAAAGGCGGCACACTGCGGGAGCGGCTGCTGCTCTCGCTGTTCCAGTCCGTAACGCCCCGCACAGCGGGATTCAATACGGCAGACTATACGTCACTGTCCAGCAGCGGGCGCGGCCTTACCATTCTGCTGATGTTCATCGGCGGTTCACCGGGTTCTACGGCGGGCGGCATCAAGACAACAACAGCGGCAGTGCTTGTCGCCAATGCGTTTGCTGTATTCCGCAGGCAGAAAAGCCCCGAAATGTTCGGGCGGCGGATGGAAGAAAAAGCGGTCCATGATGCCGCAGCTATTTTTACACTGTATCTCGTCCTTTCGCTGACGGGAGCGTTTGTCATCAGCACGGTGGAGACGCTGCCGCTGTCCGAATGTCTGTTTGAAACGACCTCGGCCATTGCTACCGTAGGGCTGTCTCTGGGGTTGACACCGCATCTTGGAATCGTCTCACAGGGGATTTTAATTTTCTTGATGTTCATTGGGCGCGTCGGCGGACTGACTATGATTTACGCAGCGCTCTCCGGCAGCAAAAGCAGCGCGGCACGGCTGCCGCAGGAACGCATCACCGTAGGATAAAGAAAGGTACATACCATGAAATCTATTTTACTGATCGGGTTGGGTCGATTTGGCCGCCACATCGCAGAGGAGCTGAACAAGCTCGGCCATGAGGTCATGGCGGTGGACGAAAACGAGGACCGCGTCAACGCCGTTCTGAGCATTGTGACCAACGCCCAAATCGGCGACAGCACCAACGCGGAATTCTTGGAGGCGTTGGGCGTCCGCAATTTTGATGTCTGTATTGTGGCGATCAGCGGAAACTTTCAGAGCTCACTCGAAACCACTTCCCTGCTGAAGGAGCTGGGTGCAAAAATGGTCGTCTCCCGTGCGGAACGGGATGTGCAGGCTAAATTCCTGCTGCGCAACGGTGCGGATGAGGTGCTTTACCCGGAAAAGCAGCTGGCCAAGTGGGCGGCCATCCGCTACGGGTCCGACCATGTGCTGGATTATATCGAGCTGGACCAAGACCACGCCATTCTGGAAGTATCTGTGCCGTCCGCGTGGATCGGAAAGACCGTTGGCGACATCAATATCCGCAAGAAATACAGCATCAACATTCTGGGCATCAAGCGCAACGGGATTGCCGACGTCAACATTGACTCGGACACGGTTCTGCCCGGTGACGGCACATTGCTGGTGCTGGGCGAGGGCAAGGCCCTGAGTCGGTGCTTTCATATCTGATCGTTTGCAAGGGAAGTGGTTCATTTGAGAACGGCACTGCTGATTTTGCTGTTTCTGGCCGCAGGACTTTTTCTTGTTTTTATCGGTGCCCGGTGTGATGCGTTCTGGCGCAGCGTTCGCCGCGCACAATTTGAGCGGCGTGAAGGCTTCCGGCGCTGGTAATGCCGCCAGAAATATGGTATGATACCCTTCAGAAGGGAGGATTTGCCGTGAATATTAAAAAGCCATCTCCCGATACAATGAAAGAGCAGGCCGTCCGACAGGCAAAGGATCTTTTGATCACGGTGCTGATTCTGACCGCTGCAACCGGCATCGGCAATATTTTCTGGTATTTCTCTTTTACCAGAAATATCATATCGGTGTATATTCTGGGGACATTGCTGACCTCGCTTTTTACCAAAAGCTATTTCTACGGCTTTTTAGCTCGTTTTCCAGCGTGCTTCTTTTCAATTTTTGCTTTACAGAGCCCCGCCTGACGCTGCACGCATACGAGCGCGGCTACCCTGTCACCTTTGCCATTATGCTGATCGTTTCCATCATTACGGTCACATTGGCGATTCAGAATATCCGCAATGCCGAGGAGAAAGAGCGCGCTGCCGTCCGTGCCAAGAATGAACAGCTGCGCGCCGATTTGCTGCGCACGATTTCCCACGACCTGCGTACCCCGCTGACATCCATTTCCGGCAATGCCTCCAACCTCATCAGCAACTATGAGAAGATGGACGACCCCACCCGCAAGCAAACGTTTCTGGACATCTACGACGACTCTATGTGGCTCATCAATCTGGTGGAGAACATTCTTTCCATCTCCCGCATTGAGGATGGGCGGATGAATCTGTCCATCTCTACAGAGTTAGTAAGTGAAGTGTTTGAAGAAGCCCTGCGCCATACAAACCGGCACAGTGAGCAGCACACGATTACTGTACAGATGGACGATGATCTGCTGCTGGCGCACATGGATGCCAAGCTGGTTGTGCAGGTCCTGATCAATCTGGTGGATAATGCCATCAAATACACGCCTGCCGGGTCGCACATTGTCCTTTCCGCTGCGGCGCAGGGGGAAAGCGCCGTAATTCGGGTAAGCGATGACGGCCCCGGTATTCCCGACGAAGCAAAAGAAAAGGTCTTTGAAATGTTCTCCACCGGGGAAAAACGCATTTCGGACAGCCGCCGCAGCCTTGGGCTGGGACTGGCCTTATGCCGCACGATCATCGCAGCCCACGGCGGCACCATTACACTGTCCGACAATAAGCCGCACGGCTGCATCTTTACTTTTACACTGCCCCTTGGGGAGGTTTCTTTGCATGAATAAACCCTTGATTCTGGTTGTGGAGGACGATGCGCCTATCCGCAACCTGATTACCACGACACTGAAAACGCAGGATTACAAGTACATTGCGGCGGCTACTGCGTCCGAAGCACTCCAACAGGCAACGATCCATGCACCGGATGTGATGCTGTTGGATCTTGGTCTGCCTGATCTGGACGGTATCGAGGTGATTCGCCGTATTCGCAGTTGGTCTGCGATGCCCATCATCGTTATCAGTGCCCGCAGCGAGGACAGCGATAAAATCGAAGCCTTGGACAGCGGCGCCGACGACTACCTGACGAAACCGTTCTCGGTAGAGGAGCTGCTGGCGCGGCTGCGGGTAACGTTCCGCCGCATCTCGATGCTGCAAAACGCCGCCGGTTGTTCGGTTTTTACCAACGGTGATCTGCAAATTGATTTTGCGGCTGGCTGTGCCACCTTGAAAGGGCAGGAACTGCACCTGACGCCCATCGAGTACAGGCTGCTCTGCGTCATGGCCAAGAATTGCGGCAAAGTGCTGACCCATACGTATATCACCCACGAAGTCTGGGGCAGTTCCTGGGACAATGACGTGGCCTCGCTGCGTGTTTTTATGGCTACGCTGCGCAAAAAACTGGAATCCGAGCCGGATTCGCCGCAGTATATCCAGACGCATATCGGCATTGGATACAGGATGCTGAAGGTGTAAAGGCAATACCGCATAATTCTAAGTGCCGCTCCGGCGAGCGAGGTGCGGCAGCTGCTAAGCCAAAAGCGCAGATAATACTTTGTGTATTATCGAGCATTTTGGCAACGCAGATGCCGTGCCGCAGCCGCCGGAGCGGTGCTTAAGCCGTAAGGCGGGAATTGTGCGGTGTTGCCTT
>ENA-OQBL01000477-OQBL01000477.1-human-gut-metagenome-genome-assembly--contig:-NODE-477-length-21030-cov-3.308903_pt1 | contig 21030 bp, 19 predicted proteins | sample MGYA00242747_ERZ504553 | MGnify/ENA primary metagenome ERZ504553 (study PRJEB26092, sample SAMD00036240) | human gut metagenome | host: Homo sapiens | study: EMG produced TPA metagenomics assembly of...
GAAGGAAGCTGCCGAGAAGGCTAAGATTGAGCTGTCCTCTTCTACCAGCACTGAAATCAACTTGCCGTACATCATGCCCGTAGGCGGTGTGCCCAAGCACTTGGTGAAGACGTTGACCCGTGCCAAGTTCGAGGCTCTGGCTCACAACTTGATTCAAGCTTGTTTGGAGCCATGTAAGAAGGCTATGAGCGATGCTGGTCTGAACAATGCGGACATCGATGAAGTAATCCTTGTAGGTGGTTCTTCACGTATTCCGGCAGTACAGAAGTTGGTAGAAGATTTCTTCGGTAAAGTTCCTTCCAAGGGTGTGAATCCGGATGAGGTGGTGGCCGTAGGTGCTGCCGTGCAAGGTGCCGTTTTGACGGACGAAATCAAGGGCGTTGTATTGTTGGATGTTACTCCGCTTTCTATGGGTATCGAAACTATGGGCGGTGTGATGACGAAGCTGATTGATGCCAACACTACCATCCCCTGCAAGAAGAGCGAGACATTCTCTACTGCTGCCGACAACCAAACGGAGGTTACCATCCATGTATTGCAGGGTGAGCGTCCGATGGCTGCGCAGAACAAGTCAATCGGCCAGTTCAACCTGACAGGTATTGCTCCGGCACGTCGCGGTATTCCTCAGATTGAGGTAACGTTCGATATCGACGCCAACGGTATCTTGAAGGTGTCTGCCAAAGATAAGGCTACCGGTAAGGAACAAGCTATCCGTATCGAAGCTTCCAGCGGTTTGAGCAAGGAAGAAATCGAAAAGATGAAAGCCGAAGCCGAAGCCAATGCTGAAGCAGATAAGAAAGAGCGTGAGAAAGTAGACAAGCTGAACCAGGCCGATTCTATGATTTTCCAAACCGAAAATCAGTTGAAGGAACTCGGCGACAAGCTCCCTGCCGACAAGAAGGCTCCGATTGAAGCTGCTTTGCAGAAGCTGAAAGATGCCCATAAGGCTCAAGACCTGGCTACCGTAGACTCTGCCATGGCCGAATTGAATACGGCATTCCAGGCTGCAAGTGCTGAAATGTATGCCCAGAGCGGTGCTCAGGGTGGTGCACAAGCTGGTCCTGATATGAATGCAGGGCAACAAGGCGGTGCTCAGGATAATACAAAGCATGGCGATAATGTGCAGGATGCTGACTTTGAGGAAGTCAAATGATTCCGATAAGGAAACAGATAATAAACAATAAGCAAAAGCGTGCAGCTCAATGAGTTGCACGCTTTTTGCGTTTATGGGGTTCATGGTTGCTATGTGTTTTCTATGGGCTTTTTTATCTCTTATTTGCGACATGTTTGCGACACGTCTTATTTGGCGATAAGGTACAACTTAAATTGATATAAACCATTTAAAACGAGAAGAATATGCCAAGAGGAAATTACACCATTCAAAGAAGTTGCGAGGAGTGTGGTAAAATATTTACTCCTCCCACATTAGTGTCGAAGTATTGTTGTCCGGCTTGTTCCAAGAGGGCGTATAAGAAAAGGCAAATCGCAAAAGAGAAAGAGGCGATACGTCAAGTACTGATTAGATGAATGCCATCCAGTAAGGGGTATCTAACCGTAAAGGAAGCTATGCTGATTTACGGAATTAGTAAAGACGTTCTTTATCGTATGATACGGCAAGGCTTGATACCGTCATACAATTTGGGTCAGCGTCTGATACGCCTTAGTCGGTAGTATATGGATGAACACTTCAAAACAAAGGCAGGGAGTAGAAAGAGAAAAAAGGAGGCATTGTCCTTTGAACCCAAAGATTGTTACACCATCGGAGAGATCGCAAAGAAATTCCATATCAATGACTGCAGTGTATTTAAGCACATACGCCGTCATTCTATTCCTACACGCCAAATCGGTAACTATGTTTATGTTCCCAAATCTGAAATTGATAAATTATATAAGTCGTTATGAAGCACTCTGTATCGCGTTTTATGATTTACATGTGGTAGGGAGGCAAACAAAAAGGCGATAATTAAAACGGCAATTATTGCACTGAGTGGTATGAAAGATGTTCCCATCGGTTTATTATTCAGTTTATGGTTTAACAATAATGCGCCAATAGCCATCATGGTCTGCTCCTTCACGAGACAAAATACCCATAGAACGTAACTTGGAAATATGTTTTTCTACGGCTCGGGAGCTTATTCCTATTTTATAGGCCATTGTTTCTGTAGACATTGACGGGTCGGAAATGACGAAATCAATAATCTTTTGTGCGGTTTTCCCAATACTTTTAGATTTGTTTTTCGAATCTCCGAACTTTTTCTCCGAACCTTTTTGGATTATCTCCGAACCTTTCTCCGAACTTTCTTGCGTATCACCGAACTTTTCCACCGAACTTCCTTCGTTTTCAAGGTACTTTTCAAGGGTACTGTTTACCCTGTTGGCTACTTCTTCCATAGGTATTCTTCCGTTTTTGCCCCAGTTCAAATTATAGAATGTGGTGTAGAAAGAAGTCGCTTCCGTTTGATATTGCGGTTCTTTGCCTTGCAGGAAATTAGGCAGCTTCTCCGTAAGTTCCCGCATTTTGCGTAAACCGGAGCCACGTTTCTCCATGTAGTCCAATTGTGTAAATACATCCGCAATGACGGGGTTGCGGCGCATGGACGGCACTTTGTATATATCTCGGTCTTGAATCTGTGTACCGTCAAGTATTGCACCTGGTAACACTAGTTCTACTCGGTCATCGTAAATGTCGATATGCACTTCACCGCCCATTACAGTGTAATCCCAATGGATAAGGTGGTTTACCAATCCTTCAAAGATGGCCCGGTCGGAATAGTCGGGAAGGTTCAAGCGATAGTTTGGCATCTTTACCCATCCGCTCATGGTATAGTTCTTAATGAAGTCCATACCATATTTTAAGAGCAATACAAGGTTAGCCCGATGTTCCACGGAACTGATGGCATCATCTTTATAGAGTCCAGTCCAACGGGTACAGAAAATACGTGATTGAAATACAGTGCAATTATCCACAAACAACAATCCGGCATTAGTCAGTTTACCGTCAGGAGTTACTAGTCCGAATGATTCCAGATACTTGTCATTCCATTCCTGATGGGTTTGCTCACGGAAAGTATTGGAAGGATGATGAAAGAATGTTTGCTGGCATCCACTTGGGTAGGCAGTGAATCCCAAGTCATGTGCGTACCTTTCAATACCAATGAAAGAAGTTGTTGAGAATTACATTCCACGCTTTCATTGCCAACTCGTGTATAAGCTGTACGTGTTCCGTCTTGATAATAATAATAAGGTGTAAGTGTTCCTGCCTTTACTTTCACTTCAATCAAAGTATGTCCTTCGTGTTCAATCGGAATAAGTTGTACCTCTGGTACTGGGTCAAGTCGTGCCTTTATCATTTCACTGATAAAATCAGCATCGGCTTGTGGATTCTCCAACCCTACAATTACGCCGTCATCATTCACTCCATAGAACAAACTGCCACCATCCGTATTGGCAAAAGCCGATACAGATTTAAGCCATGACTTCACTTTCTTATGTTCCAACATTTCCTTGAAATCGTAAGCTGAGCATTCCGTTATCAATGTATTGTTATGTATTTGCATTATTCGTATCACAAAGGTAATGATAATATGATAATTTCAAGTGCTTTAACTTACAAAGAAAGTATCAAGTCTGCTAAAAGAACAGCCGTTTCCGTTTCATCTTTTGGTGCATCTTTGGGCTTCCATGCCACAACAAACCGTACAGATGCAGATTTCACCTTATAACCTCTTTGTTCCCATTCAGATAACGTGCCCTGCATTCTTGATGATAATTTTGCTATAGGTTTATCGGTCGATGAACTGTACAAAAAGAAATCACTGTAAATTAATGAATCTCCCCCTCTCAGTGCTAAGACCTCTTGCTTCCGTTCTTTGAAGAATCTCAAATTGACATCTTTGTGAGAGAGCTGTAGTATAATTTCTTCAGGCATATCATATTGTCGTTGGTCAATGAGATATTGGTTTACACTTAAATGATTGAAGCAATCGCCGTTTGTATGTATGAATAGTCTGTTTTTTGCACGAGTTATTCCTACGTAGTATCGACGCATCAGATGGATATCCTTTACATAGCTGTCAGATATGAGCATATATACGTCATCAAATTCCCTGCCTTTAGCCTTGTGGATGGTTGATACCACAACATCGGTGCCTGATGTGTCGCAGAAGTCTTCCACTGACGACTCAAATGCAAATTCTTTGAAGTCACTGAAATATTTTGTCTTGTTGGTTTGTTCAAACTGTTCCACACATCGCTTCACATACATCAAACCTAGACTTCTGTCATAAATAGAAAAGGTTGCATGTTTGGCTTCTTCCCATAGTTCTTCTGTGATTAGAGGTGTTTTTATCCGTTTGTCTATATACTTCAGGAAGTATCTCATTTCCGCCATGTTCCAAAAACGTAAACCGTCCATTGATTGTATCAGTTTACTGTTTATACCATGTTTTCGCAGGAGGGCTATCAAGATGACAGCCTCTTTGTTTGTTTGGGTGAGTACACACGAAGTGCCTTTGTCCTTGTGTTGAAGTAAGTTTTCGACAAGCGGCTGATACATATATGTTGAATGATGACGTATCACTTCCACCCAACCTTTCTCTTTTCTCATAGAGATGATAGGTGTACTTTTTATTCTTTTATTGATAGTTTTTAAGAATCCGTTGGCAAAATCAACCGGCTGGCGAGCACTGCGGTAATTCTCGGTCATTTCGACAAATGTACTTCCGGTTTCTTGCGCCAGCCGGTACATATAATCAGAATCGGAACCTCGGAATTCATAGATGTTTTGGTCATCGTCTCCCACTGCTATCACACGCATTTCTTCATTGTTGGTCATCAGAGCCTTTACAAGTGCGTGTTCTTCTGTTCCCATGTCCTGGGCTTCGTCTATAACCAATACTGTCTTACCGATTTTGTTCGGTTCTACTTCTTCTTGACATATCATCTCGGCTGCCTTTGAAACGACATTCTTTGAATCTTCAAGATTTCCTATCCGTCCCAGGAGATCGAAGCAATAGGAGTGGAATGTTTTTATTTCGACAAAATGGGCTGCATTGCCTATCAACTCCATAAGCCGTTGTTTGAACTCCGTAGCGGCTGCCCTTGAAAATGTCAGCATCAGTAGCTGTTCGTGTTTTACGTCTTCAAGTAGTAGGAGTGAAGCCAGTTTGTGGACTAACACTCGTGTTTTTCCACTACCGGGACCTGCCGCAACTACAATACAACGTGAATCCTTATCGGAAATAATTTCCATTTGCCGTTTGGATAATTGTCCAAACAATTGATTGTATTTCTGTGGCGTCAAGTTACGTTGTATCTCGCTTGTTCTGTCTCCTTTGAAATATTTTGTGACAAATTTCTTGTAGTCCATTTGGAAATAGTCTTGAACATATTGCAAGGCTGCATGATAATCTCTCACCATCAGATTGGCATATTCCCCCACAATATGCACTTGTTGGATTTTCAGTTTGTAGAATTCGTTCAGCATTCGGTAATCGTCTTGCTTGTATCTCGACTTATTGTCTTTTATTCTTTGGATATTCATGGCGTTGTAAAGTACCAAAAAGCCGCCTTCAAGTTTTAGCGCACCGATTTTCGATAAATATAGAAGTGCTTCCTCCACGTCTTCCAATTGAATGTCATCAAGTCCACCAAAAAGAGATTGGGAACTTGATTTTATTCGGTTCAGAAGCTCTACTATGGAGAACTGGATGGCTTTGTCGGATACATTCTTTTTTTCTGCATCAAAAGCTAGTTTGTATAGCCATTCTACAGCAAAGCGACTTATTTCCAATCGTTTTTCAAATCGCCTGATGGTGGATTCCATGTCTGCCTGACGACTTATCTCCATGTTACGGGCCGCATCTTCTTTTTTTACGCGTATATCCCTTGACGGTGAGAAAATAGAGTAACGTCCGAATGTCTTTTTCTTTGGATGTGTTGATTCCGTCGTTTACGGCATTCTCATTCAGTTGCTTGTATGATATTCGTAAAGACTCATCGGGAATATGGTTGAGAATGTATTGTTCAAGTTTTGCAAAGCGTTCGAGGAGCATTTGCGACTTTCGTTCCGAATCACCTGCATCCTGCAAATAGGCAGATATATCTTTGCTGTCTGCCAATATGCCTTCCTGTCGCATGCGCTCCACTACAGATATAACATCTCTTTTGCTTAGTCCCAAAATATCTGCCAGATAGTCGATTCGTGATTCTGCTTCCGAGTCCTGAGCCTTAGCGATATGTTTTTGAGAAATCAATGACTTGATGATACGGACTGCCTTTTCTATTTCATCGTTGCCAAAAAGTAGTGATGTTGATATGCGTTCTCTAGCTTCGTCCATATTCTTTACTGTTATTCCTGTGGCATATACATGAGGTACATTGTTTCCTCTTACCAAGTATCCGCTTTGTTCCAAAGCTGCTAATGCTGTCCGTACACGGGTCTCAATGTCAGATACCGAATCATCCCATCCTGCTTGCCGGGCAATTTCCAACGCAGAACAGTTGACTTTCATACGGTATTTGGTAAGGTCTTTGACGGCTTTCCATACCTGTTGTATTTCGCTAATGCTAAGTTTCGTTTGGTTTAGCAATATAAAATGCTTGTCCAAATCATTGTCACTATAAAGCACATAACAACGTGCGCTAAGACCGGGATCACGACCTGCTCTGCCTGCTTCTTGAACATAATTCTCCAGCGAATCGGAAATATCATAATGTACCACAAGACCGACATCTTTCTTGTCGACTCCCATGCCAAATGCGGATGTGGCCACAATGATGTGTACCTGATCGTTCATAAAAGCATCTTGGTTGGCAATTTTTTCATCGGCTTCCATTTTCCCATTGAAAGGGAGTGCCTTGTAACCGTCGCGAGTCAGTTTTGCAGCCACTTCCTTTGTCCGTTTGGTGCGTGATACGTAAACAATTGTCGGACAATCGGCTTCTGCTACAAGTTCTCTCAGTTTTAAATATTTATCATTGTCATTCTCTACATGTATGACGGAATAGTGCAGATTCGTTCTTGAGGCCGTTGATGCGAATAATTCCAAGTTCAAATCCGAAGTCTGCTTGAAATAGTCACAGATGTCTTGGATTACTTTCTGTTTTGCCGTGGCCGTGAAACAGGATACAGGTATCGGGGTTTTGCAATTTTTTCTTTTGCTGGTATTTTTGGATGAATTTGCCAATGTAGAGATAGTCAACCCTGAAATCCTGCCCCCATGAAGAAAAGCAGTGCGCTTCGTCTATCACAAACCTTACAACGTGGCGCGCCATCAATATTTTCTCGATTGTTTTTGAACGGAGCATTTCGGGAGAGATATACAACAACGAGGCTTCTCCGTCTTGTACTCTTTGTATGGACAGTGATCTTGTGATGGGGTCTAACATCCCATTTATGGTTACGGCATCCGTGATGCCTCTGTCGGCAAGGTTGTCTACCTGGTCTTTCATCAAGGACTGCAAGGGGGAGATGACTACCGTAAGCCCGTGCACGGAGTGCCCAGCCATGAGTGCGGGCAATTGGAAAGTAAGTGATTTGCCGCCGCCGGTAGGAAATATCGCCAGTAGCGATTCCCCTTTTACCGCAGCTTGGGCAGCACGTTCTTGCAGTGGCTCGCCTTCGTATGTCCGGAAGCGCTCATATCCGAAAAATATTTTTAGGTTATGGAGCACATCCAATTGCGTATGGCAGTAGTCGCAGCCTTCTTTGCAAGTAGTGTGTCGCAAGAGTTTTACGATAAATTCCACTTCCGGATAATTATAAAGTACCCATCCGGGAGTGATGGAGCGGTAATCGGTGGTGTCAATCAGAGCCAAAGCGTATGCCAATCCGCATGGGTATTGATTGATGAGCATGTCAAGGTCGGCATGTTGGCAAATTTTTCCGGCATAAAGTTCTTTAATAAGTTCAGGTATTCCTTTATGAATATACTCCGCACTTACCATATTGAGAAATCCTTCAAATTCTTTCTTGTCCTTCAGCAACGATGCGAATAGTATACGCTTTTCTTTTGGTAATGAATGCCAGCATGCTATTTCATCCAGTAATAAGTCTTTTGCTTTCTTGCAATCGTTCACCGGATTGTTCATCTGTTCGCTCATCAGTTTATCATCTTTCACAAGCCTGTGGTAAGGGTGTTCAGGGAACAGTAAAGGCGAAACATAAAGTGTATCAACTAAAATCCAGCGGCAAATTTTGTCCGTAAACAGGTATTTAGCATCATGGTGAACGATATTGTGTCCGCAGATGTAGTCTATGTCGTTTAAGAAAATGAATAGTTCTTCTTTTGAGGTTTTATGAAATGTCGTGTCATCATGCTTGAGGGCTCCTATATCATGGATTCTGTGGTCTTTCAAGCCTATTTCAACATCTACTATGGCATAATTGTAGGCATTATATGGTACAGAGGTGGTTTTATAGCCGATGATATTGTTTCTATCCTCGGTTTTCTTGATTCCTATAAGCTTGCTCCATATTGACATATCTCAATATAATAAATAGTTTTACAACTTGGATTTGTTATGTGTCTGTATCGTTTTTTTATTATTTTATCTTTTCTTTATCACACTATTCACTACCCGTATAGAGGAAACCAGTTATTGGTGAGTAAATACGTCCACATTCCATATATGGGATGAGCGTCCTTTGTGCAGGATAGTGCCTACTGCCCTTACGGTATCTCCTTCGTGTGCAGAAGAAATATGATTTCCGCTGACTTGCATTCCCACGACAATCTCATCAGGTTCGCAGATAATCATGGAGCCGAGCCCGGCAACGGTTTCTGCCAAGGCAAGGGTGGCACCGCCATGCAGAATGCCGAAGGGTTGGCGGGTACGGTAGTCGACCGGCATGGTTGCTTCTACGCGCTCATCCGAAGCGTATGTGTATTGAATGCCCAAGTTTCCCATCAATGCGTGTCGTGCCCGTTCGTTCAGTAAATCAAGAGGCACCTCTGCTGCACGCACTTCTGCCAATATTAGTTTTTCTACGGCCAGGGCCACTCCATCTTCTTCATTCGATGCGGTCACATAGTCTGCACAGACCTTTACAGAATCTTGTGAATGTCCCATAGCTACCCCCATGCCGGCCAATTGGAGCATGGTCACATCGCATACGCCATCTCCAACGGCAATGACTTCTTCCCGTGTTACTCCCAAATGCTCTAATAGGGCGCCTAACGTATTCGCTTTATTGACTCCGCAGGGCACCACCTCTAAAAAGTAAGGCTCGGAACGGAAAGCATCCAGAGTACCTGCCAGGCGTTTTTCCCAATGTTGTTCCAGCCCTATCAGAGCTTTTTCCTTGTCACTCACCAGCATGCACTTGCAAGGCGCGAAGTCTATGGCAGTAGAGAATTCATCTTCCCTGATTATCTTCAAATTGTTTAGCAGGGCTTCATTCTTTATATATTCATTGTCCGGACTATCCGTAATGAGGGTATCATCGTGGTAGGTGAAGATGGCAAAGCCGTTCTTGCGGGCTTTCTTTTCCAGATAAGGCAGCATTTCCGGATTGATGCGTCGTTCAAACAATATTTCTCCGTTCTGTGCTTTTATTATCTGGCAACCGTTATAGGAGAGAACAACCCCTCCATAATTGCCGAGTTCGAGGGTTTTGGCCAGTGGCATCAGTCCATAAGTCGGCCTACCGGATGCCAAAACTATGCGCACTCCCATCTGCTGGACCTTTAGCAGAGCGGCTAATGTCCTTTTACTGATTTCTCTTTCATCATTGAGTAGCGTCCCATCTACATCAAGAACCAATAACTTATATTTCATGGCAACTCAATTTTTTGGGTTTATTATGTTTACAAAGTTAGAAAAATGACTGTTAAAACGGTAATATTCGTTTTATTGTTTACTGAAACTTCTTTTATTTATCCTATCTTTGTCCACGTTTTGTTCCGCGTTCTCTATCCGGAGAAGCGGATGAAAAGGAATCGGTGAAGTCCCGAACAGTCCCGCTGCTGTGAGTTCCATGCTCGGTGTATCATACTTGTGCCACTGTTCTTCGGAAAGAACGGGAAGGCGATGTACCGGGAACGAGTCAGAAGACCTGCAAAACAAAGTCGAAAAATTGTCCATTCGAGGAAAGTGGGCAGTGCGCAAATGGTTTAAGATAATCTTCATTTATTCTATGTCAGGAAGGACTAAGGTACTACTGGTCTGTGCTGTTTCAGTGGGTGCAAGTATATTCCGGCTCTCTGCCCAGGAGGTGGGAGGAGATACGATTACAGGGAAAGTGCATCAGATAGAGAAAGTGACAGTGACAGCACGCAGGTCGCCCAATAAAGTGACTTCTGCCGTACCCATACAGACGATGTCACGGCAGGATATCAGCCAGCTGGGAATACAGAATATGGCAGATGCTGTGCGCCGTTTTGCCGGAGCCAATGTAAAGGACTATGGAGGCATTGGAGGACTGAAAACGGTTTCCATACGCAATATGGGAGCAGCCCATACAGCTGTCAGTTATGACGGGGTGGCGGTGAGCAATTGTCAGGCAGGGCAGATAGATATCGGGCGTTTTTCGCTGGACAATGTTTCCATGCTTTCGCTCGCCATCGGGCAGTCGGAGGACTTGTTGCAGTCCGCCCGCTTGTATGCGTCGGCCGGTGTGCTGGGCATAGAGACGGAAAAACCTCATTTTGATGACGGGCGCAATGCCGCTTTTCAGGCACGGGTGCGCGGAGGGTCGTTCGGCATGGTCAGCCCCTCGTTGCGCTGGTGGCAGAAACTGGGCAGCCGTACACGCGTGGCGGTAGATGCCGCTTATATGAGGGCGGACGGTAATTACCCTTTCACGCTGGTCAATGGAAAATACGTGACGGAAGAGAAACGTAATAACACCGGCATCTATTCCTGGCAGGGCGAAGCTACCCTTTATCATACTTTCAAGGATGACAGTGAACTGGATGTGAAGGGTTACTACTTCTATTCCCGTCGGGGACTTCCAGGGGCGGTTACGCTCTATAATCCCCTTTCCGATGAAACGCTTTGGGATGAGAATACTTTTTGTGCAGGCACGTTATAGGAAGCATTTTTTCGCCCCGATGGAGTCTGCAGGCACAAGCAAAGTATAATCATGGCTGGAACAAATATAAGGATGAGGGTAAGGAATATACCAACGGATATTATCGGGAAAATCACCGGCAAGACGAATATTATATTTCCGCGACCGTTCTCTACCGTCCTTTGGAAGCTTTGACCCTTTCGTTGGCGCAGGACGGGGTGATAAACAAGTTGCGCAACAGTTTGCCGGAATGTCCTTTCCCCACAAGATATACTTCCATCAGTGCCTTCAATGCACGCTACCGGCAAGGATGGCTCACGGCCACGACCTCGCTGGTGCATACCGCCACTTCGGAGCATGCCGAGAAAGGTACGGTCCCCGATGACTTCCATCGTTTTGCCCCCTCTTTATCAGTCAGTATGCAGCCTTGGCAGGACGAGTCGCTGTATTTCCGGTTGATGTATAAGAGTACGTTCCGTCTGCCCACTTTCAACGACCTCTATTATTACCGGCTGGGCAACCGCAATCTGCGACCCGAGAAGGCAGACGAATATAATGTCGGTATCACATGGAGCAAATCCGGATTGTCTGTGTTCGATTATATCTCCGTTACGCTTGACGGTTACTATAATAATGTGACGGATAAGATTGTGGCTTTTCCCACCACCTATGCGTGGAAGATGGCGAACTACGGCAAGGTGCATGCCGCAGGTGTGGATGCCACTTTGGCGGCAACCGTTCCATTGACGGAGAAAATAAGACTGATTATGTCGGGCGGATATACATGGCAAAAGGCCATTGACCTGACCGATTCCGACGCGAAGAACTATAAGGACCAATTGCCTTATACTCCTCTTCATAGCGGAAACGCGTCCGCCATTGTAGAAACGCCGTGGGTGAATGTGGGCTACTCGGCGGTAGGAGTGGGAAAGCGTTACTATTTGTCGCAGAACATTCCGGAAAATGAGATTGAGGGCTATCTGGAGCATACGATGAGCCTCTCTCATGAGTTTGTTTTGGGCGGTTGCCGGCTTCTGTTGCAGGCCGAGATTATAAATCTGACCGATGAGCAGTATGACGTGATAAAATATTATCCTATGCCGGGCCGTTCGTGGCGGTTGACGGGTACTTTCAAGTTTTGAATAATCTATTTATGAACAATAAAAACTAATTATAAACAATAACAACTGTAATTATGAAAGTAAGAAGTTTATTATTCGGTATGCTCTGCATGCTTGCTTTGGGTGCCTCTTTGGCATCTTGTAGTGACGACGATGACGATTCTCTGGATGACGGCGGGTCGAAGGTGACACTGCCGCAGACGCGTGTCTATATTCTGAACGAAGGCTCTCAAGGAGCCAACAATGCAGGACTTGCTTTTTATGCACCCAATAAGGATGCGGATTTTATCAATGATATCTACAAGACCCAAAACAATGCCAAGTTGGGTGACCTTGGTCAGAGCATGATTGAGTATGAAGATGAAATATATATAGCTGTAAGCGGTTCCAATTATCTGACCAAGCTGAATGCTGCAGGTGTGGAGTTGAAACGTGTTTCGTTTGTAGATGATAATGACCTCAGTGCTGGTATTCGCTATATAGACGCTGAGGATGGATATATCTATGCTTCCTTCTACGGAGGGGCTGTGGCTAAAATCAATGCGAAAACGTTGGAGGTAGTGGATAAATTGACCGGACTTGGTGACAATCTGGAAGGTGTGGCAATCTGCGAGGATATGCTGTATGTGGCGAATAGCTGTACTGCTGATTGGAGCACTCGGCACACTGACGTAAAGGTGATAGATTTGCGCACTTTCAAGCTGAAAGAGCAGTTGACGGTAGGTTTGAACCCCAATGCTTTGATTGAAGAGGATGATAAAGTCTTTTTGATTTCATGGGGCAATTATGGCGATGTTGGCTATTCATTGCAGATGATAGATCCTGCTGCCAACAATAAGGTGACGGAATTAGGCAGTGCCACCCGTATGTGTGCTGCTGATGATATCTTATATCTGGTGAATTCAATGACGGACTGGAATACTGAACCATATACAACAGTCAACACTTTCTTTACTTATAACATCAAGACCGGGCAGATGAATAATGCTTCTTTTCTCAAAGACGCCCCTGCCGAACTTGCTTCAAGCACGTTGTACATGTTGGAAGTAAACGAAAATAACGGTGATATTTATATCGGTACTTCCGAGTTCACAACGAACGGTACCATCTACCGTTTCAAGAAAGACGGTACATTTATCGAGAAGTTCGATGCAGGAGGCATCAATCCTAATTCCGCTATCTTCTTTAATTAATATCAATGAAAAGAGGCTGCCTTTTTTATCAGTATATTCGCAGTCTTGCTTCTTTTCTCCTGTGGGGGAAGGGGCAAGACTGCCTCTATTTTGGTCAACGGTGACACCATTCCCTTACGTTATGCGGAGAATCTTACCTTAGTGTCCTATCCCGGCTATACCCTTGCCACCTTGCGCAATCCTTGGGATACGTTGCACACGCTACATACCTATATACTGGTCCCGAAAGACCGCGAACTCCCGGCACATCTTCCGGCAGGTACTGTGGTACGTACCCCGCTCTCCAAATCAGTTATCTACTCTTCCGTCCACTGCGGACTGATGGATAATCTGGGTGTGTTTGGTAGTATCGGCGGCGTCTGCGACTTGAAGTACATCAAGCTACCCGCCGTGCACAAAGCCTGCCGCCGGGGCGCCATCGCCGATTGTGGCGACGGCATGAATCCCGACATGGAGCGCATCATTGACCTGCACCCCGATGCCATCCTGCTCTCTCCGTTTGAGAACAGCGGCGGTTATGGCCGTATCGAGAAACTGAATATTCCCATCATCGAATGTGCCGACTACATGGAAACCTCCGCTTTGGGACGTGCCGAGTGGATGCGTTTCTACGGACTGCTCTTCGGGGCTGCGCCACAAGCTGACAGCCTTTTTGCCGAAGTAGACAGTTGTTACCAACGACTCAAGATGCGTGCGCAACTTTCATCCACCTCGTTCTCCGTTGTCAGTGAGTTGAAAAGCGGCTCGGCATGGTACGTGCCGGGAGGGCGCAGCACCATAGGAAGGCTTTTTCAGGATGCTTGCGGGCGTAGCCTTTGCCGACGATACCCACAGCGGTTCTGTTCCTCTGGCTTTCGAGACCGTTTTCGACAAGGCGGGCGATGCCGACGTCTGGCTGGTGAAGTACAACCGCGACCGCGACATGAGCTATGCTGATTTGGAGGCGGATTATATCGGCTACACCGGTTTTAAGGCTTTCAAGACCCGGAATGTCTATGGTTGTAATACGGCGAAAGTTCCTTTCTACGAGGAGACTCCGTTCCGTCCCGATTATTTGTTGTCCGACCTGATACAGATTCTGCATCCCGAAATAGGAGATTTGGGAGGCTTGCGCTAATTTTTGCAGACTGAAGGAGTGATGAACACAGAGATACGGAATTTTTGTGAAAGTAATAGAAAACTCTGTGCCTCCGTGTGCTAAATAATGTAACTATGAGTAAAGGCTGGAAATATGGTATCGGGTTGGGAGTAGTCATCTTATTGTTGTTTGCGGGCAATCTGCTGGTGGGGTCGGTTTCGATTCCGCCTGCCGATGTTTTCCGTATCCTGCTCGGTGGAGAGGGGGAGAAGGCAAGCTGGAGCTTCATCCTTTGGGAATCCCGTTTGCCCCAAGCGCTGACGGCGCTGCTTTGCGGTGGCGCATTGGCTGTCTGCGGACTGATGTTACAGACGGCTTTCAAGAATCCGCTGGCAGGACCATCCATTCTGGGGCATCAACGCCGGGGCAAGTCTGGGAGTGGCCTTCGTCATGCTGCTGTTTGGCGGCAGCATCACGGCAGGGGCGTTCAGTCTGTCCGGCTTCTTCTCCGTGCTGCTTGGCGCATTTATCGGAGCCATGCTGATTATGGCACTTATCCTTTTCTTTTCCACGCTGATAAAGAGCAATATCATGCTGCTGATAACGGGTATCATGATAGGTTACATCGCCTCTTCGGCTATTGCCCTGCTGAACTTCTTTGCTACGGCAGAGGGGGTGCAGTCCTATATGATATGGGGGCTGGGCAACTTCGGTGGAGTTTCCCTACAGCAGATGCCGGCCTTTGCGCTGGTCACCATTGGTGGGACTGTTCGGCTCATTATTGTTGATAAAGCCCCTGAACGCCTTGTTGCTGGGAGAGCGCTATGCCGAAAATCTAGGTGTAAATATCCGCCGTGTGCGCAACTGGCTTTTGATTATCACCGGGCTCTTGACGGCTGTCACCACCGCCTTCTGTGGCCCAGTCGCTTTTATCGGTCTGGCCGTGCCGCATGTGGCCCGCATGATATTGGGGACAGCCAATCACAATTCCCTATTGCCGGTCACCATCCTGAGTGGCGGTGCAGTGGCACTGCTTTGCAACTTGATTTGCGTCTTGCCCGGCGAAGCGGGTATTATCCCCTTGAATGCCGTCACGCCCATTATCGGTGCGCCGGTCATCATCTACGTTATTCTGAGCCAGCGGAAGCCCCAACAATTCAACTAGGCTATTGCCAACAGCTTGACAAGTTTTTGCCTTACTATTGGCAAGACTTGCCACCGCGTTGGCAAACTTTGCATAGGCATGGCAAAGTTTGCCAAACCTATGGCAATGTCTTGGCCAAAATTTCTCTCTGATTATCAACGGCTACCTTTTTTTGTATTTTTCTCTCCATTCCATAGGGGTTTTATCTTCCTCACCGCTCTTATTAATAGAAAACCCCCTTAAAAACATGCCTTATGGAAAAACTTTGTAGGATTTACACTTGGGTGTTTGTTTGCATTCTTATCTTCGGGTATCACCCCGTTGATGGCGCAGGACGCGGCAGTGAACGAGCTCGTCATCACCGGTACGGTCAAGAACAAGGACAGCAGGAAGAAACTCGAAAACGTGAACGTCTCTGTTGTCGGCAACAATATCGGAACGGTGACCAATGCCGACGGCACATTCTCCTTGAAAGTAGCGGAAGCGGAAGCTTTCCGTGGACTGGAAGTCTCCCATATCGGCTATCTCACTACACACCTCTCTCTGGAAGAACTTGCAAAAAAAGGGCGGGCTGACCATCTGGATGATACCGGCTCCCAATCTTTTGAGCGAGATTGTGGTCTATGGCAATAATCCCCGCGTCATAGTGGAAGAGGCCATCAAGAAAATTCCAGTAAACTATTCTGGCAATGACAACATGCTGACCGCCTTCTATCGGGAAACCGTGCAGAAGCGCCGCCGCTATATCAGCGTGTCCGAGGCAGTGATGGATGTCTATAAGACGGATTATAACTCCCGCGATGTAGACCGCGACAAGGTGCAGCTGCTGAAAGGCCGCCGCCTGCTGAGCCAAAAGCAGAGTGACACGCTGGCTGTGAAAGTGGTGGGAGGCCCCAATTTGTCCCTTTATCTGGACATTGTGAAGAATGGCGATGCGCTGTTGAGCACGGACAATCTGGACTATTATGAATTCCGTATGGAGGACCCCGTCAATCTGGATAACCGCATGCAGTATGTAGTCAGCTTCCGTCCGCGGGTCAGCCTGATGTATGCCTTGTTCATCGGGAAACTGTATATAGACTACGAACGGCTCTCCTTTACACGTGCCGAGTTTGGCCTGGACATGGCAAACCGGGTAAGGCAGTGGAGGCCATTCTGCATAAGAAGCCCGCGGCTTGCGGTTCCGCCCGCAGGAAGTCGGCCTATCTGGTGACTTACAACAGCAGGGGACCAAGACTTACCTGAACTATATACGGAATGTCATCCGCTTTAATGCGACTGGCAAAAAAAGACTGTTCTCCTCCAGCTACACCGCTTTCTCCGAAATGGTGGTGACCGACAGGACGGAAAAGCCCTCTCTCCGGCATCTCCAACAAGAACACCTTCAAACGGAAGCAGGTATTCTACGACCTGGTGGATGAGTATTGGAACGAAGACTTCTGGAGGAACTACAATATCATAGAACCTACGGAATCCCTGGAGAATGCAGTCAATAAATTGCGGAAACAATCCAATTGATTATCTGATAGTTTTCCTTATATTTGGAGCAACCGAGAAAAAACACCGTGTATGCTGGACGAACTGATGATACTGGCCAGAATAAAGGAGGGCGATATAAAGGCGTTCGAAGGAATCTTCCGCCGGTATTATTCCCCTCTTTGCTGGTATGCTGCGGGCATCACGGGTGATACGGCGTCTGCCGAGGAAATTGTGGAGGAGCTGTTCTACGTGCTGTGGAAGAACCGGGAGCGGTTACAAGTATTCCAGTCCGTGAAAAGCTATCTCTACCGTTCTGTGAGAAATGAAGCCGTGCAGTTTTGTGAGCATCAGGAGGTCAAGGAGCGCTATCGGGCATCTGTCCGTACGGAGTCCGGGCCGGGCTATTCGTCCGACCCCCACGCGCATTTGGAGTACGAGGAACTCCAGACCCTCATCCGGCATACGCTCGACAAGCAGCCCCGGCGCCGGCAGCAGATTTTTAGGATGCACCGCATGGAGGGGAAGAAATATGCAGAGATTGCCTTGTCGCTTTCGTTGTCCGTCAAGACGGTGGAAGCGGAAATGACCAAGGTACTCCGAACCTTACGAAACGAAATTGATAATTATATCCGGACACAATGATGGAAGTAGATAAAAAGAAGACAAGGACCGACGAGGCATGGGTACGGCTTTATGCCCGCTTCGAAACGGACTGCCTGCTGCCGGCAGATGCGGAACACGCTCCGGCAACGCACCGCAGGCTTTACCTCAAGTGGGGGAGCGTTGCGGCAGCCGTGATTGCCGGAATCGTATGTTTTGCCGCATGGTGGGCCGTACCGGAACAAGGTGGGGACAGTCGTAGCTTGCTGACGGAGGAAAACCGGGAGAAGCCCACACTGGTCAAGACCCTTGAAGACGGTTCGGTGGTATATCTGGCGCAGGAAAGCACGCTGAAGTATCCCGAACATTTTGCGGAAGACAAGCGGGAAGTGAACCTGCAGGGTGAAGCCTTCTTCGATGTGGCAAAGAAACCCGAGCAGGCTTTTACGATTGAGACGGCGAGGGTGCGTGTGGAGGTACTGGGCACGGCTTTCAATGTCAGGAGCAATGAAGGGCTCCCCTTCAGCTTGTCCGTGAAGCGCGGGAAGGTGAAGGTGCTGCTGAAACAAGAGGAACAGACGGTCTTTGTAGAGGCGGGAGAAACGGTTATCTTGCAGGGGGGCAGTCTGCTCGTCAGCGAGACGGAGAATCCGGAGCTCTTTGACCGCTACACCAGCAACATCCGTTTCAAGGACGAGTGCCTGGAGGATGTGCTGCGTGCCATCAATAAGGAGTCTGCCGGCTGGCAGATAGAAGCCGCGTCACCAACCCTGGGCAAACGGCGGCTGACGGTCGAATTTTCGAATAACTCCCCGGAGTCTGTGGCCGAGCTGATATGCTGGACGTTCGACTTGAAGTGTACACGTCAGGGCAATAGACTGATATTGTCGGAACAATGAATTCAATGAAATGCTTCATTCTCCATTTGCCACTCTTCATTTTCTTCCTGGCAGGCAGTGCAAGAGCGGACGGAGGCGATGTGCTGGACCGCATCGTCCGGCTGCCTGGAATGAAGGGAACGGTTTATGCGCTGTTGGGGAAAGTCTCGGAGCAGTCCGGCTATCTGTTTATCTATGATAGTAAGGTCATCCATAACGACTCAGTGGTGAGGGTCAGGAAGCAGGAGTGTTCCGTGAGGCAGGCCATTCATAGGATAACCGGCAGCCGGAACCTCGAATTGAAGGTATTAGGCAACCATATATTGATAACACGGGCGGCAGAAAGGAAGAGTATGGAAGAAACGGTACCCCTGCCGCCCCGACCGGCATATTCCACCATTGCCGGAATCCTGCTGGACAAGGAGACGGGAGAGCCCGTCGTCAGTGCGTCGGTCATCGCACAAGGAACCTCACTGGGTAACATTACCAACCAGAACGGTGAATTCCGGCTCAACCTGCCCGACTCGTTGAGGCGCTGCATGCTCTCCTTCTCCCATCTGGGTTATGTGGGGCAAACGGTGGAAGCCTCTGCTTTGGAAGGACGCAGCAATGTCCTGAGCCTTGAGCCGAAAGTCATTTCCTTGCAAGAAGTGCTTATCCGCTTGGTGGAGCCTAAAAAGCTGCTTCGCGAGATGATAGAGCACCGGGATAGGAACTGCTCCACTTCTCCGGTCTATCTGACCACCTTCTACCGGGAAGGTGTACAACTGAAGAACAAGTTCCAGAGCCTGACGGAGGCCGTTTTCAAGGTCTACAAATCACCGACGATGGAACCCGGACAGAAAGACCAGGTGAAACTGCTCAAGATGAGCAAGATAGATAACCGGGAGCAGACGGACAGTGTGCTTGCCAAAATCAGCTCCGGGGTGGAGGCATGTCTGCAGTTGGACATCATGAAGAATCTTCCAGACTTCCTCTTGCTGGAATCCGGCGAGGAACTTTATACCTATACTTCGGGTGACATCGTATCGGTGGACGACCGTACTGCCAACGTCGTCTACTTTGAGCAGAAACGTGGGGTAAAGGAGCCTTTGTTCTGCGGAGAACTCTATATAGACTCGGAGAACAGCGCCTTGCTGCGTGCCCGCTTCGAAATTCATCCCCGGTATGTGAAGGCCGCCACACGGCTTTTCGTGATACGCCAGGCTCCGAAAATCAGGCTGACAACGGAGAAACTTGTCTATACCGTCTCATACAAACCCTGGAACGGTACCTATTATGTCCACCACATCCGTGGCGACCTTTACTTCAAGATGAAGAGAAAACGCATGCTCTTCAGTAATCCCACTCTGTATACCTGGTTCGAGATGGTGACCTGCCGGATTGACGGGGAGAACGTGACGCGCTTCCCGCGTGCGGAACGGTTGCCGGTGCATACCGTCTTCTCTGAAACCAACTTCAAGTATGATGCCGATTTCTGGGGCGACTTCAATGTGATTCCGCTGGAAGAGGAGCTTGGAAAGATCATCGAAAAGGTGTCCCTGAAGATAGAGCAGACGGAAGCTCCGTAAACATGGCCCTCAATCGTTTGCGGTGGGTAGGTTGTATATTCTACACTAAAAATTATCTCTATTTTTGTTTTTTTCATTGTAATTTTGTCCCCGGTATTAGTTTAAATTTTAAAGATTGTAACTATGAGATTTTACCTGAGGACCCGGTGATGCTGTACAGCTTCATCAACATGAAACTGCGTGATTTCTATCCTTCGCTGGACGCGCTCTGCGAGGATATGAACGTAGAGAAAGAGGACATTGTACGAAAATTGAAGCTCGTGGGATTTGAGTATAATCCTGCAAAGAACAGATTTTGGTAAATAATGTTTCTGTATAAAACAACTCCCGTTGCTTGTTGTTGTAAAGCGCAAGTTAACGGGAGTTGTTTTGTTATGGAACTATGGGATAAGGCAGAACGTCTTTGGACGAGGGTCAAGAACTGGAAAACAGTACGCGGCTGGCACATCTGGAAGTTGAAGCTGGTGGATGCCCGGTTGTATTTCGTCAGCATGTTCGTCGGTTTGCTGACGGGACTGGTCGCTGTGCCCTATCACTATCTTCTCTATTATCTGTTCCACCTCCGCAGTGGTTTCTTCGCTTCGCATCCGGCCTGGTACTGGCACATTCCACTCTTTCTGTTTTCTTGGGGCATTCTCGTCTTCGTCATGTGGCTCGTGGGAAATGCCGCTTATCGGTGGGGGAGGTATTCCGCAGACACGCGGCGTGATTAACGGGCGCATCACTTACCGGCATCCTTTCATCGAGATGGTATCCAAGTTTGTAGGGGGCATTCTGTCCTTCTCGGCGGGGCTGTCTTTGGGACGCGAAGGGCCTTCCGTGCAGATAGGCTCTTATGTGGGTAGCCTGGTATCTCGCTGGACCCATATCCTGAAAGGCGAACAGAAACAGTTGCTGGCAGCCGGGGCGGGAGCGGGGCTCGCTGCGGCTTTTGCAGCGCCACTGGCTTCCT
>ENA-OQBL01000479-OQBL01000479.1-human-gut-metagenome-genome-assembly--contig:-NODE-479-length-20947-cov-2.461960_pt1 | contig 20947 bp, 28 predicted proteins | sample MGYA00242747_ERZ504553 | MGnify/ENA primary metagenome ERZ504553 (study PRJEB26092, sample SAMD00036240) | human gut metagenome | host: Homo sapiens | study: EMG produced TPA metagenomics assembly of...
GCGATGGATCTGTATCGGCACGATCCGGAGGATGCAGATACCGAGAGTATCCGGATGGCACGGAAACTTAGAAAGTGGTACCCGGCAGCCACACTCACGGATATTTCCCGTCAGATACGCCGCCAGCGCACCATCAAGCAGCCGTGTGAGATCGAGGCGATGCGGGAGGCAGTCAAGATTACAAGGGACGGCATTCTGGCGATGATGAAGGCATCAAAGCCGGGAATGTACGAATACCAGTATAAAGCCGAATTCGACTACGCACTGGCGCAGCACGGATGCCTTGAACCGGCATTTCCGAGTATCATTTCCGCGGGAGCCAATAATTTCTGTATTCACTATTATGAGTACACAGGGCAGGCGAAGGACGGCGATATGATTCTCAACGACGTAGGCGCCCAGTACGACCACCTCTTCAATGATGTATCGCGCGGTTGGCCGTGCAACGGAAAGTTTTCCGAACGGCAGCGACTTCTTTACACATGTGCATACCGGACTTCGCAGCACATGTTCTCTATCATCCGGCCGGGAATGAAGATGGCAGACGTGGACCGGCTGGCGAGGGAATACAATTTCGAACAGCTCAAAGCGATCGGCTTATGTGACCGGTATGAGGATGTCGGCAGATATATCTGGCACGGCGGCGCCCACCATGTTGGCTGGGACACACATGATCTGGTCGATGTCGATATCGTAGAGCCGGGTATGGTTTTCTGCGTGGATATCGGCATCTACTGCGAGGAATGGGGCATCGGCTTCCGCCTCGAGGATAACTGCCTGGTAACGGAGGATAGCTGTGAGAATCTGACAGCATCCATCCCCAGAACGATAGAGGAAATAGAATCAGTGATGGGAGGAGAGTAAGCATGGAACAGTTACTTGCGTATATGCAGAAAGAGCACCTGGATGGCATGTTCATCAGCCGCCCGGTCAATGTAAAGTATGTCAGCCATTATACCGGCGAAGATTCCTGGCTTTTTATCACGGAGCAGGAAAAATTCTTTCTGACAGATCCGCGCTACACCGAGCAGGTTTCCTATGAGTGCCCGGATTACACAATTTTGAACTGGAGAGACACCTACGGTTCCATCGGAAAGGCACTTGCCTACGCGGCGGAAAAGGTTGGGGCAAAGACGATCGGCTTTGAAGCAGCCCACCTGACCGTTGAACAGTACCAGAACCTCCAGTCGGAGGTAAAAGCAGAGCTGGTACCGGCGGACGGCATCATCGAGGAGTTCCGCTCCATCAAGAGGCCGGAAGAGATTGAGTGCCTGCGTATCTCCTGTGATATTGCTTCAAGGGCATATGAAAAGATCCAGAAGGATATCCGGGTCGGCATTACCGAGAAAGAGCTGGCGGCGCGTTTAAGCCTCTATATGGTTCTGGAGGGCGCGGATACACAGCCATACGGCAATATCCTCATCTCCGGTGCGAGAACATCCCTGCTTCATGGAATTCCGTCCCAGAAGGCGATTGAATACGGCGATCTGGTCCTGATGGATTATGGATGCCAGTATCATGGTTATTTATCTGATATGACGCGTACCCTGGTAGTCGGACGCGCAACGCCGAAGCAGAAGGAAGTATACAAGATTGAGCAGCAGATGGTCGCTGCGGTGGAAGGATTCTTAAAAGATGGGGTTTCGGCATCGGATGCATATTATGAATCCACGAAGATCATCGAGGGGACCGAGTATTTTCCATATCACTACACAGGAATCGGACACGGCGTCGGCATGTTTGTCCATGAGATTCCATTTATGAGCCCTGTTTCTAAAAATATCGTGCATGCCAATAATGTCATGACCGTGGAACCGGGTATCTATATTCCAGGATGGGGCGGTATCCGCATTGAAGATCAGCTTCTCATCACGGAGACAGGCAATGAAAACCTGATCAGCGCCACAAAGGAACTGATTGAGCTTTAATAAAAAAAGGACAAGGAGGAATATTATGAGAAAAAACAAACTACTTGCACTGGGATTAGCTGCACTGATGGCAGCGAGTGTAGCGGGCTGTTCCACTCCGAGCGCTTCGGTGGATGATACGAAGGCAGCTGAATCGGGAAGTGACAGTTCCCAGAGCGCAGCAGCGGGCGAAAAGATTTTCCGTTATTCCAACACGGCGGATATCGCGACGATTGACCCTGATAAGACAAACTCGGTAGCAGACGCGACCGTCTCCTATCATATCTATGATGGGTCTGTACCGCAACGTACAGGGCGAGCTTCAGCCGGCAACCGCTGAGAGCTATGAAGTCAGCGATGATGGTCTCGTATATACTTTCAAACTCCGTCAGGATACAAAGTGGAGTGATGGACAGACTGTTACGGCTAAGGATTATGAGTACGGTATGAAGCGTCTCTGCGATCCGGCAGCAGCCTGCCCTGCCAGCTATCTGGGTGCTGTTTTAAAGAACGGTGCCAAGGTCAGTGAGGGTGAACTTCCGGTGGATGAACTGGGAGTCAAGGCACTGGATGACTTTACCCTGGAGATTACGCTTGAGAATCCGGCTGATTACTTTGTCAGCATGACAAGCATGAGTGCATTCATGCCGGTACGTGAAGACCTGGTTGAGAAATATGGCAATGAGTTCGGCGGAAGTGCCGATAAACAGGTTTACAATGGACCGTTCGTTGTAAGTGAATACAGTAACGGCAAGGTAGAACTGACGAAGAATCCAGATTACTATGACAATGAAAAGATCAGTCTGGACGGCGTTGAGATTCTGACCGTAGCCGATCAGACTACCGCTGTTTCGATGTTCGATGCAGGCGAGCTGGATCTGGCAGAGGTTCCAACCGAGCTGGCAGCGCAGTATGAGGGCAAGACACAGTCCTACTACAACGGCGCAGACGATTATGCGGCACTGAATCACCGGAATAAATATCTGGCAAACAAGAACCTGCGTCTGGCGATGAACTACGCAGTCAACCGTGAAGAATACATTCTTCTGACCCACAATGGCTTATATCAGGCTAACCAGAGATATGTGCTTCCGCAGGTTCGCGGCGTGGACGGTGAGTACGGCACCGAGTATCCGTTAGAGGCATTCCCACTTCAGGGTGATATGGATAAGGCAAAAGAGTATCTGGATACGGCATTATCTGAATTAGGTCTTTCCAGTGCTTCTGATATTTCCCTGAAACTGGTTGTATCCGATTCTGACACAGCGAAGAAAGAGGCAGAGGTTGTTGCAAACCAGTGGAAGAACAACCTGGGTATCAACGTAGATATCAACATGGTTCCGTACGCAACGAAAAACGCACTCCTGGTTCCGGACAGTGATGAGTACGATATCATCATGAGCGGCTGGGCACCGGATTACTCTGACCCGTACAGCTACCTGGATACATTTGCGGACTCAAAAGACTACCTGACCGCATACAGAGATGCAGGAAATGAAAAGGAGTTGCGGAAAAGAAACGGAGGCACGCCAAGCGGAACGCTTACCGCTCTACGGTCTCTACCTTAGCTATTGAAACGGAAAAGACCGGGGCTACCTGCATGGATGCGGACAAACGCAAGTAGCTGCCGCTACTTACCGCTGAGACGCGCAAAATCCGTACTGGAGGAAATAGATTTTGCCTGCCTGTTCCTTCAGTACGGATTTTGCGCGCGCCGTGCTCTTTGTTAATGAATGTTATAAGAAATATACTTCTTTGATAATGAATACAGAATACCCCTCTTCCTCATCCGAATGGAAACAGAAACGGAAGTTTCTGCCGACCGCGCCCTATCCAAAAATCGCAACCAAAATGCGCAAGAAGCAAGGAAATATGACAAGGAGGATGCCCCTCGGCCGAGCTCTGCACACGACGTCTGTCCTAAAGTGCAGCGATTCCCATTGCGGACGTTGCGAGTCCTGCCATAAGCATTGCGATTGTGATTGCGGATGTATGTGTATGAGGTGAATCAGATACGTGCGTCCACGAATCCGTATGCCTGCCTGAGCAGGTGCCCGTACTTCGTCCATACACGCTTATCCACCGCATCACCGAAGTGGGTGGCTTCTTCCGGAAGGATGGACTGGTTACGCTCGCTGCGCTTATCCTTGGCAAAACGCCCCTCGCGGTCCTCGATGACACGCGTGTTGTTCATGGAGATGAGTGTATATTTGCATTTCGAGCCGTTGAAACGCTTCTTCGGGAACCGTTCGTCTTTCTCTGCCAGGATGGAAGCCCAGAGCAGGTACTTGTCATGCTGCGGTGGCTCCATGCCCGCATGGGTGTGCTGTTCCACCGTCCACCCGTGCTTCTCCAAGCGCTCGATGGCAAGCTCGTTGTAGGACTTCTTGTTGTTGGCACGGCGTGCATCCCCGTAACGGTCACGGTAATAATGCAGGTGCTTGTTGATATGGTTACGGTAGTAGTGGCAGAACTTGTCCATCAGCGCGTTCACCATGGTATCATCCTCTTCATCACGTTTGACAAAGAACTCGTTGATGTTGTTGTCTACCGGCTCACGTGTCAGCAGCTTCGTCACGAAGTCATAGTTGCGCTCCTGCGCCACTTCCAGGAATGAGGCAGCAGAACCCCAGTCGGGTGTCAGCTCTATCGGCTGGTTGGGATTGCAGTCCAGGTCACGCCGGCTGTCATCGTTATTGGCAAGCTGCTGCCAGTTGTAGTTATGATCTTCGGCAAAGTCACGGATATAGTCGTCATTGGTCGCATTGTAATAGATATGGCGTTCATCCAACTGGTAGTAGCAGCTATCAATCTTATCCACCATGAAGTTCAGGATCTCTATCATGAAGGAAAGCTTATCCATCACCTTGTACTGGTTCAGGATATAGTTCATGCCCACATTGGCGATGTTGTCGAAGATGGAGCCAAGGATAAAGAGCGTGCCGTCACGTGAAACGAACGGCGTGATACTTTGCCTGAGACGGACGGTCTCGTTCCAGATCTCCTTGAACAGTCTCGCATCATTCGCAATCCTTGCATCAATGAGCTGCATCTGTAACCGCACAATCTTATTCCAGACATCAAACAGCCGGATGCCGCGTTCTTCTTCATAATACTTGGCCGGTTCAAGTAACCATTTCTGTTCAGGCGTGTAAGGCATGGAGGAGAGGAAGGTGTTGCCGTGATGCTTCAGAACGGGATTCTCGGACTTGCGGCCAAAGATGTGTTCATTACCCCGGTTGGTCGGCGCCGCCTCCTGGTCGAACTTCTCCTTGTCGAGTGTCAGTGCTTCATCGGTGATGTTGTAGTCCGCATTCGGACCGCGGCTGTTGCCGCCCTGGGTAAGTATGTAGAGCATGTGCCCGTTACTGAAGCTGATGCCGTACTCGAATGACATGATGTGCTCGTATGGCTTGTACCATCCCTCGATGGGACGGCGGCACACCACATAGTCACCGGTCTTGCTGACCGGGTCCCACTGCTTATAACCGAGCATCTCCAGCATCTTGAACGCTGAAGGCAGGGTTTTAGTCAACGCCTGCCCGATGGTGGCTTGGGTGAGCGTAGTAATCCCTCGCGGCATGAGCCGGATGTTGTCATCTATCACGGCACCGGTAATGAATGATTTACCCGTGGCACGCGAGTAGATGACATATCCGTTCTTGTACGGCATCACGAGGAATGCCGCCTGCGCCGGATTGACCTGTATGACCTCTTCCCAGACGTTTTCGTCCATTGTCCTGCCGTATCAATATCGTGGGAAAACAATGTAGTTCACACCTTCGGAGGAGGTCATGCGGGGCATGTCCTGTCCGGTATCAGCCAGCAGCTGCGGTACCTCTTCCGGCCTGAACCTGGCAGATACGGTACAGACAATCTGTGTCTTGTTGACCGATACCATATCAATGTGCTTATGGTCAACCAAGTAAGAGATGAGTCGTTTGTTTGTCAATTTTTCATGGGTAATCTGTTATGAGTTCATTATTTCTTCAGCTTGTGCGTCGTCGATAGGCGTGTACATCGAATCTACCAAAAGCTTCTGCTCTTCCTGGGGAAAGGTTGCGGATGGCATTCAGGGGAATATCTACCTTTTGCCCCATGCTGTTGATCTGGATGTAGAATACATTCTTCTCCATGCGTCGCGGGTCCTCGACGGAAGCCGGCTTCTCACCAATCATCTGATGCAACACTTCTTGGCGTTGTTCCATTGCTTGAGATCACCTTTGAGCTTGCAATCCCGGATAAGCTGAATCTGGTCCTTGATCATCCAGGCATACCAGAAGTCCCAGTCGAACTGGTGCTGTGTCTTGAACAGTTCTTTTGCCAGGGCGATGTCCTTCCTTATCTGGGTACGCGAGATACGGTATTTTGCCAGCATGATGTTGATGATGTGGCTCTCGTTCGGATAGTCATCCAAAAGGCGTGCTATCTGCAGCACCCGGTTGCACTGTACACGCAGATGCTCCGGCAGCGGACTGTTCTCCGGGTCGATGATGTGCTGCTGTATAAGGTCGTAGGATTGCTCCTCCAGTGCGGCCTTGCTTTTGGATGCCGTCAGACGGTTGTTATTCATACTCAAGATACTGCTGTTGCGATTTGATGAACTTGATAAGCTCCTGCTGTGCCGGGTTGCTGCCATTGAACGGCCGACTTGATGAGTGACTCCCGGAGTTCAACCGTCTGGCGAAGATGCCCCCGGTAGAAGGCGGTCCGGACTTCGGTGCCCGGTGTGCGGAGTTCCGCGAGAAAGTCCGTCTCATCGGCACCTATATTGATGGCTATCAGCCCCGGAGGGATCAAACGATAGGCCATCTTCTCTATCTCCTCACGTTGTTCCTGAGTCAAATTCATCATTCAGCATTTTAAAGTCAAAATCAAAAATATCTCTGCCGGTATGGATGATTCCACGTTCCAGCTTCGGGTTGTGCGTGGCGTTCTGGCTGCCCACTACGGTAATCTTCCAGTCCTCGTTATACAGCAGCGCCACCTTCGCATGAAGCGCGAGGCAACGGTAGCAGTCCGGGAACGTGGTCACCAGATAATCGAACGGTTTGGGTGATATGCTGCGTACCCGGTTGTCTATCAGGAACCGCACCGACAACAGCTCGCCCGTTTCCACCTTCCGGTGAATCGCCGCAATGCTGTCCATGGAGATGGAATAGGTGGTAAGCAGCAGGTGTCGCCGGGCTGTCTGTCTGAGAATATAGAAAATCAACTGGATCAGGTTGAACGCCCCTGAAGAGTAGAAATGCTTGTCCCTGCCGGGTACCAGCACCCCCATGGCGTCCGGATGCAGCAGCTTCTCCGCAGCCAGGTCGTGGCCGGAGCTGCCGCATCCGTTCGGCGGATGTAGCCTGTCGGGTATCGGTCTCCCTGCATAGGACTTACTGCATCATCCACCGGCATCATCTTATTCTCAATCTCGCTGCAACAGACCAACATAACCTATTGCAGTTCTGCCAAACGATATTCTATCCTTTCCACCAGTGCTTCCTGGGCAGCACCTTCTTCTCGTATTTCACGCGTTTGGGGCAGTCGGGAAGGGGATTCTCCTTGCCATCCTTGGGCTTGCTTTCCGAAGAGTACAGCAGCATGTTCCTTGCCTTGGTAATCTTGCTCTTGGCATTGGATTTCGCTTTCTTCAGTTCTTCCACGGATAGGGAACTGATGTCGGTCTCGTCCTCTTCCTTTTCCGGATTTTCTTCGGGGGTATCCGCTTTTTTGTAGAGTTCGTCCAGCTGCTCTTCAGTCGGCAGTTCCCTGTCCTGCTCGAACTGCCTTTTGATGGCAGCCAGCAGTGTCATGCGGTTGGAGAGAAAGGCTATACGGGCGACAATATCCTTGCGCTGCGTGCATACAGCCTGCGTGTTTGTCTCACCCAGTGCGGCAAGCATCCGGTGCTGGCGTGAACGTTCGTTGTAGCATTCCCGGAAGTCATAGATGATTTTGGCCATCACCGGAGGATAGGCGGGCTGTTCGTCCGCCTCACGCGCCAGTTCCCTCTCCGCAACGGCGACAATGGCGGCAGCCGTCTCTTCGGGAACCGTCTCGGAACGCCCGTCATTGCCCGGCATTGCATCATCTGCCAGGTCCACATCCTCAAAGCGCGGATCATCCGGATGGTACCACACCTTGATCATCTGCCGGATCTCGTATTCCAGCTTCTCGCGGGTATGCGGCTTTTCGCCCTGGCGTGCCAGACGTGCGGCGACAAACCCCTTATATCCAGAACGGGTCAGGATATTCACACCGGTGCTGTAATCACGTTTCTGCGAGTTCAGCCACTTGATGCCGTCCCTGCGCGCCTCAATGTAGTTCTGTGTAATCTTTGACATTGTATGTACGTTGTTTTTTGATGATACGCAAAGCTATTGCGATTTTTGTTGCCGGAATAGGACAAAACAAAATGTCCGCCCCTGCGTGAGAGCGAGAGACGGACATGAACAACCAATCATGAACAAAAAAGTCTTATGGAACTTCTGATGCGGCTTTTACAGTCAGGATGTCCTCCGTGTCTCCCTCATACACACATTTGCGCGGTGCGGTAAAGGTGTAGTGGAGGGTGTTCTGGTTGCGGGCAGTGGAGCTTGCTCCGGTAGTGGCACCATCACCCGACGCACGGAGCGCGCCGCGCCGCTTGTCACCCATCAGGTAGTTCGTGCCGTTGTTGTCGGTCACGATAAGAACATCTTGCGCCTTTGGTCGCATTCTCGAAACCGAATATCTTCTTCCGCATCTTGGCCGAAATGATATTCAGGTCCATCAGGAACGATTCCCCGCCGCTTTCTCCCTGGTCGGTAATCTTGAACTCGGCCAGCTCGTCGGTGAAATCCATCTTGTATGCCCTGCAGCCTTCCTTCATGACCAGGTCACCGACCAATGTACCGGCTTCTTCAAGAGAAAGATGGGGATTCCGTCTTTTTTCGGGTAGTCCGGCCAGGTCGCCACATCCGCATGATAACCGAAGATGACGGACGGTATGATACCGCCCATGTTGTCCTGGTTCTCGCAGTCCATTGCCTCGTTGATGTCATCAAGGGCAATACATAATTTAGGGTCTACTTCTGCCATAATCACGCCATTTTTTTAAGATTTAACAACGTATGTACCCGTCACTTTCTCTACTGCACCCGCAGCGGGCGTCTTCTTCTGCACGGCAGGAGTGGTGTATCCGGCAGCCTCCAGGAACTCGACGGTATATTCCTTTCCACCGGGAACAGCCACATACGTGCCGGACTCACGCCAGGATTCCTCGCCCTGGATACGCCATTTGCCTCCGTTGTTGGCCGCTTCATCCGGCGTAATGGTCACTTCAATGTATCCGAACGGATTGGTCCCTTCCGGGTCCACCGGACGGTCGTTGACGCAGAACTCGGACTTGTGCACAGACACGAACTGGAAACCGATCACATACTTGCCCGCAGCATCGAACGTATAGGGATTGCCGGACATGAACGGCTTGATGGACTTGAAGTCGCTCTCCTTGTCAAAGCCGTAGCATACGTTCTCCTTGGTGGTCAGCATGACGAACTGGCTGCCGTCGGGAAGGTTCGGAACGCGCACCAGCTCGCAACGGTTGTTGGAACCAAGCAGGTGCTGCGTGTCGGAAGTGTCCTCCTTGAGTCCGATGACAATGGTGCCTTCGTCCTTGCGCCAGTCATCGTACATGTCGCCCAGATCGTCGGAAATGAACTCTTGATGTTCTTCTTGCGCTTGAAAGTACGTGGCATGTGGCGCCACATTTCCAGCAGCTTCTCCCCGATATCGGCACGGGACAGTTCACCGTGCTCTGAACGTTAAACCGTTCCGTCGCACTGGAGATGTCTCCGACAGCTTCGCCTTCGGTGATAATGGTACCGATACCGTCGAAAGAGTCCTGAATGTCCGTCTTTTCTTCATCTGCACTGTATTTTGCCGTGAAAATGGCAAACAGCAGGTCATTGGATGCCAGTTCATGTCCGTGGTTGATCAGCCACAGCTCGAACGGGTGTTCCTTGCGGAGTGTACCGGGAACCTCGGCGATGTAGGTGCGTCGGTAGCGCTCAGGCTCGTCGGACATCTCCATTACAACGGGACGCACTACCAGACGTCGGGGAACAATCTTGCCCAGATACTTTCCGGCAGTGAATTTGCCGGTGTACTTGCCGGAGATGCTTCCGCCCTCCACCTTGCCCAGTTCAAGGGAGTCGGTTATGCCCGGTACCGGAGTGAAATGTCTCAACACCTCCGAGGCGTCGAGCTTGTCGACCGCCTTCAGGATGTCCTTGTGCTTTTTTACCGCGGTCAGAACGGCGGTAATGTCAATAGGTGCTTTAAAATCCATAATAGAATAGTTTAGGTGTTACTCATTCTCAAAACTGTTGATCGGGTCTGTGGCGATGTCCGCAAACTTGTTGTCTTCGTTCGCTTCCCGGTGGCTGTCGGTACCCGTTCCGGGTATCTTGGCGACAATGTCACGGATAACTTGTACCTTGGCCTTGTTGTCGGCGGCATTCTTGATGCTGTCACTCAGGCTGTCAAGGTCATTCACGACTGCCGTCAGACTGTTTTCGGCGGTCTCCTTGGCAGTGTTGGCGACAGCCAGGTCTTTCTCCGCTTTGGCTTTCGCTTCGTTGGCGGCCTTGACGGCGTCATTGATGGCCTGCAGATTCTCTACGGTAAGCAACATCTTGCCGTCTTTTTCCTCAATGCCTTCGCTGTTGAGGATCTGGTTGATGAAAGTAAATTCTTTACGCATAACTGTATTTGAATTAGAAATGTCAGTCTTGTTGCCGGTAGGGAACAGCCCTTTGATACCGTCGATAATCTGGGAGACCAAGTTTTTGTCACGGCCTTCCGGTTCCGGTTTCTCCTCCGAATCGATAGCCGGCAACGGTATACCAAGCGCGGTGAAGCAGTCGGTCATTTCATTGGTCACCTGCGGCTTTTTATGGGTACCGGGAATGATCTTGTCTATGAATCCCCATTCCTTGGCTTCGGCGGCAGGCATCCAGCGTTCCTCTTCCATCAGGGTGATAATCTCCTTCAGGCTTTTGCCGCTACGGTTGATGTACTTCTGTGCAATCATCAGGTCAATGGCTTCCGCGCTCTTCTTCTTGTTCTGCAGTTCCTTGATGGTATCCTCCAACTGGTCAGCATTGAGCTGGCCCCAGATGTCCACTCCCAGGCTGCATTTATGCGCCAGCCACATGCCGTCCTCGTGCATCTCGATGGACTTGGCGCCAAACGCCAATATGGTGGCCGCCGAAGCGTTGAAGCTGATGAACTCCACCGTCACATTGCCGTGCTCGGCCATCAAGGCGGACATGGCGACCGCTTCGGCCACATCACCGCCATAACTGGAAATTTTCAGGCGTACGGGCTGGCCTTTGGCCTTGTCAAGGAAGTATTTCAGATAGTTTTTGTTGTACCAGTAACGGTCAATCGCTCCGAATAATGTGATAACTGTCTCGTTCATAAAACTTATTTTTGCGCAAAGAAAAACGCAAAAAAAAGCGGTACCCAAGGACATCGGGCACCGTCAGCGGACATATAAATATTTGACTGAAAGAATGTTGCGTGTCAGCAAAGGAAGCCGTACGGTTATATTTCCTCCATGTTTTCAATATAGACGGTCGGTTCATCCTGGATGCAGGTGAACGTGAATGAGGTGCCGTTCCGTTCCGACACGGAACGTCCGCTTGTCTTGTTTGTGGCGAACAGCATGAGTGCGTCCTCCTGCCCGCACCAATGGACCGCCCCGTTGCCGTCCACTGCCAGCACATACCACAAGCCACGCTCCAGCATCTCCATCAGCTGATGGTTTGCCGGGGAAAGTTTCGGAATCACCCCTTCAATGGAAACGTTCCAGCAGTCCCCCGCGTCATTCACCTCCTTGTCTTCATTATAGGAATAGGTGTCATTGGCATATACCGGTATGGAAACAATATCCTCCCGGTTGCGGAGTTCCAGATAGTTCAGACCGGCGGCATAGTCCTTACGGATTTGCACGAACGAGGCCGGAGGCACGGCAATCACCTGCAACAATCCTCCGATGTTTTCAAAATCATAATGCATTGCTTTCATAAGCCATTTTTCCCTGCTGGGAAATTGTCCCGAATTCGGACAACTTCCCCAAAATTATACGGTTAATAAAGTCTAAAATCGTGGTATTCTCCACCGTTTTCCTATATCCATGCCGATTATACTCCCTGCGGATAGTCTCATAAGACCAGGTGTCGTCATCAAAGCCGAAGCTGTTCTGAAAGTTGCGGATGGCGGTCGAGAGTGGGATTCCGATACTGACATGGGTGTCGAGATAGAGGAAAAGCATCTGCTTGATCCGTCTTTCCACCTTGCTGCCGAACGCCACCACTTCGGTATTCGACATCGCCCATCCGTATCGGTAGAAGTCATCACGGCGTATCTCCACCGCCACGTTGGCGGTATATCGTGCCAGGTTCCGGTATCTGTTCTCGTATCGTCCGGGTTTTGCAAGCCTGGAAAGGAAGTCGTTCTGCAGCTCCTTGTCCGGGGACAGATTTACTATTTCGGTCCAGGTGTCGTCCGGGGCATTGAAATTGTACAGCAGGAATTGCTTGACATAAGGCTTGCAAGGGAGCCAGCAAACAAATCGGTCTTTCTTCGTCATTTAAAGCATTGATTTTTACACAAATATACAAAATACCGGTAATATAGCCAAGCCCTTGCACGAATATAGCGTAAAAATCGTGCGACAGTGCTTTTGTACATGGTTTGTTCTGTATATTATTGAATATCAAGTTATTACAATCGTACAAAAAGCGTACAAAACCGTACTAATTCTTTCGTTTGCGTACTTTTTGGCCGTTTTTTGAAGAAAAGTACAATTCGTGCGCTATTCGTGCACGATTCGTGCGGAATTTGTACGCTTATAAATATTTGTATATCAGATTGATATGCGATTAATTCCGCACATCCGTACGAATGCACGACTTTTTCTCTGTTTTTTAAGGTAGTCCAATTTTAAAAAGAAGAATAAAAAAAGAATAATATACCCCTCCGGGAATTCCCATGTCTGCTGCCACTTCCATGCACGTTTGTCCGAATCGTTATTATGACGGGTTGGGGGAGGGGGGAAGGGGCAGAAGAAAAAAAACTGCATCCGACTGTACTCACGCACAGCCGGATGCAGACAAATACCCAATATGCACTTTCAAGAATACTCCGCATTGTGTTTTCCGGGAATGTCATCACGGAAAATCTTCCGGATAGAACACCTTGCAGATGAATTCATATTCACGGGGAATGGAACGGACTCCTACTGCCACACACAAGCCTCGCGCCGCCATTTCATACAAGCGCTGGTTGGTGAGTACGGCTCCACGGAAATTGTAGCTGCTGCAGAAAACGAAATAGGCCGTCGCCAGGTCTATGCCGTAGATGTCGTTCGATATGATTTTCGCTGCATCCGAAGGGATGAGTGCGAAACCGAGCCGTACTGCCAGGCGGCTCAACAGTCTCTTGCGTTCAGCCGGTTCCGGAGAAACGACCACCAATATTTTGTGCTCATTTTTTTAGCATGATTGTTTGCGTAATTCGTTGAAAATATGTATCTTTACATCGTAATAAATTGGCATATTCTATCCCTTTCTCCATTTCGGGATGAAGCGGTTCCCGGAAGGTTTAAAGCCGGTTGTCCGCCGCACATACTCCATATCATCCGACAGTTCCAATTGTCCTGCATACTTGTCATAAGGCTGTTCCGCAATGAGAGTCTTCACGATGTCCCGGAACAGTTCCAGGTCTTTTTCCCGGCAACGGTCTGAAATACGGAACCGGCAGCCTTCCGGCAGATCGACACACATCAGATACACCGCATCATAGAACGCCATGAAACGTTCGGGTGCCATCTCGTAGAGCGGCATAAGTCTGGCCATGATACTGGAATGTGTCTCGCTCATCAGAATGCAAGTTTGTTGTCCGGATTGCCAACCGGTAGTTCATGCGGGTCACTCTGGGGTGTCTGCTCACCGGCTGTCTTGCCTATGGTGAAATACTCCACTCCTCCGGACTTGTCATCTATAACCGGTTTCCCGTCCTTGTCCAGGAAGAGAGGCAGACCGCTTTTGGCGTCATACTTGTGTGGGTTGAACACCCAGCCCTTCCATTCGCAGTATTTTTTATCTTTTCCTTGAAGGCAGTGGTACTGATGTATTTGCTTTGTTGCGGATCATAGTTTCGGAAATTATCATAAATCTCCTTGCGTGGGGTACGGCGGCAGTGCTCTTCGCTGCTGAAGTATTCGTCCGCCCAGGATATGATGGTCTCGCCAATCTCCTGCCTTAGCTTACGCTGCTGCAGGCGTTCGCCCGGTGCCTGCACGACCCCGAATTTAAGATAGAGCTGTATGCAGTTGGCCAGCATGTTCCAGGTCAGGTTCCACTGGGTGAAGTCCCATTCGGAAAAGAACAGCACCCCGAAATCATCCATGGGCTTGTGCTTGTCATTATAAAAATCGGAGAAGGCTATCAGCCATTGCCTGTCGGTATAGCTGGAACCGGTACCGCGGATGGCATGGTTCGTAGGAATATATACTTTGGGTGATTTGGCGAACGGATAAGTGATACGTGCGCCACCCTTTTTGTTCACGGTCCAGTCTCCGGTGAGATTGGGGAACAGAAACTCGAAGTTGAAGTTCAGCATGACATCGTCGATGAATACCAGGCGTGTCCGTTCGTCGATGTCATTCCAGATAAAGCTGTCGTTGAAGATGTCCGTCCGTTTCCCGGATATATAGACTGTATCGACAACCTGGCGCATCAGCTCACCGACAAGTGACTTGCCGCTGCGTCCGTTGCTGTCACCGACTTCCGACTGCTTGCCGTCCATGCCGATAACGGCACGTGTCACGTTCGCGTCCTTGCATTCCATCAGCATGTAGCCGATGGCGCACATCTTTGAAAGCAGATGAAGGTTGTTTTCAAAGATTTCACTCTCCTCAATCTCTTCAGGTCTCTTTCTCCAGGTGAAATTGCTGGTATTGATAAGGAACTGGAGATAGTGGCATTTCCTGCCTTCCGGAGAGAGTTCGTAGTCATACCTGCCATCCTTCTCCCTGAACACAATGAGGGGGTGGCCGAGGTACCTGGCATCGGTGTTCTTCCGTTGTTCATCCCATATCTGGTGGGTGATGCTTTCATACCCCACTTCCTTGACCTCATGCTGGGTGATGTGCCAGCAACGGTCACGGAAATAGAAATATTGCTCGTCACGGGACGGGGAGATGAAGTTCGGCTGGATGAAGGCGAGCCTTGACATCTGGAACGGTCCGACGTATTGCGATCCTCCCTTGAGCAGCTGGTTGTTGACGAAGCGGCTGCAGTTCTGTTCAGCAAAGGCGAACATGAAATCGCGTGCGTCCTCCACGTCAATGGTACGGACTACCGGTGGCTCTAGATGGATATATGTCCAGAGTTTGGTATCGAGCAGGCGGTAACGGCCGATACCCCGGTTCTGGAAAAAGGTCTTGGCGGCCACATAGTCGTACTCAAACACCGGCACCCTGTTACCGTTCGTTTCCTTGTAGTCCTCATTCCAGAACTTCTCATCCTCATCATAGGGTAGGGCAGATACCAATTTGCCGTTCTCGTCAAACTTCCAGGCATAGCGGCCAAAGATAAATTCCGGAAGCTCCTGCAGGACCTCGCGGTGCTGCTCGGCAAATTTCTCATGGCTGTGCAGGTTCCATAATTCCCGCAGCTTCTGGTCATTCCATGTGGTGATTTTGAATACTTCCACGTATTTTCCCATTCCGGATTTTTCATTGCATGCCACTTCCAGGTCTTCGGCCAGTTCCTCTTCATGGCCGGCCAGTTTATCGGCCAAGAGGTCGTCCAGTCCCTTGTCGCCTTCATCGTTCTTGTTGATGTGGCCAATGAATATTTCCCACCATGATGCCACGGTTCTTCAGCATACGCATATATTCCTTGAAGTTGCGAGCAGCGGAGAAGAAACACCGGGGACGTGTATCGACGGGGGTATTAAACTTTATATTATTGGAGAGGTCATTCCAGTCCGCATCAAAAATGAAAGCCACTTCCTTGACCCCGCAGACAGTGATTATCTTGACAAGATCCTCCGGCAACGCCCCTTTCTGTCCCAGGTTCTGGATGCCGCTGACCGCTATGGAGGGGATACCGTGCTTTGCATGCCTTTTCCGCTTTCTTTTCCCTTCCTGGATGTAGAGCCTTGGGAACTGTTCTTTCCTCTTGTACATCTGCCTCATGCGTTCCGGGATGTATATGGGCGTACCGCTGCCGGCAGGAGACTTGTATTTGAACGGTTTCCCTTCCTTGTCCCGGTGTTCATCCGGGAACTGCCAGCGGACGCGGTAATACACTTTGAGCTCCTGCTTGCCACGCCCCGGCAGCTTACGGGTATAAGTGACCGGCATGCCGTCCAGGTCGTAATATTCGATGATGACATCATCCCCATCAACGATATTGCCGTATTCGTCAACGGTTCCCGGACGGAAAGTCTTCGCCTCGAAAATGCTCTGTGTATCTCCCTTCTTGAAGATATGTGCCGTCACGTCCTGATAGGTCAGCCCGCTGCCGGCAAGCATACGGGCGCAGAATGTATCTACGTTTTCTCCCTTGGCCTCCTTGCTCCGTTTTTTCATTTTGGCGGCTTTGGGAGCCTTTTTCTCCGGCTTCGGGTCGAGCAATACATTGAATTTGCGTGCCAGGTAATCACATGCTTCCAGGAACTGCATGTCTTCTGCCCTCTGCAGATAGTCCAGCGGTTCCTTGCCTTTTATATCCGGGCAACTGAAGCATTTGAAAATCTGTTTGGCCGGAGAGATATGCAACTTCTCCTGTCCATGGCATTTAGGGCATTCGCATTTATATTCGGCCCCCCGTTTCGCGCAGTTCGTGGAAGTCACCGATAACATCAAGAAGCCTGCCTTTGGAAGCCTCCTTGATTCGTTTTATATCGTCTTGAGTAAAGTACATAGTTCTGTATATTGCCGCTACGAATTACACTGTTTCCGGGTTTCCGGATGGTAGGACTTAAATCTTACCGAGAAACAGCAAATACGTATCGAGTTCATTTTTCCAGTCGGGCATTCTCATTCCTGAGCTGCTCTATCGTGTTGTTCCGGCAGGAAACAGCCTGGTGCAGCCGGCTGATTTCCTGCGAGTAATCAATCTGTTTCTCACTCTTTTCCACCTTCTTCAGCAGTCTTTGCTTTACTTTGCCTATTTCCTGCTCAAGATAGGCGTTCCGCTTTAACAGACTTCTGACTTGGGCCTCCATATGAATGGTGCGCTGTCGCTCCCTACGGTAATCCTTGAGCAGGTATTTGAATAAAGTTCCGATAGGGATATATGGTGTAAGATTTTCTTCCGTCATATGTTGTGGTGATTATCAAGAATGAGATTGGTGTGCCTTAAAACCATCGAGGAACATTTCGGCCATCACTATATTGATTCCGTGATGCTCCTTGAGGTTTTCTGGACGTCCGGTCAATGTCATGCTCAAATTCTCCTCACCATAATCACGCTCCACATCGAAGTATAATTCCTGCCCTCTGTCATCATGGAAAGTAATCCGGCACCTTTCCACCAATCCCCCCAGTTCTGAAGAGTCCAGCCATAAATCCGGCTTGTTATCTACCTTCAAATGGCAATACCGATGTACCTTGCCACCTTTACGAATTAACTCCACTTCGACGATTGTCGCTACCTGATTGGTACGCAGGATGCGCACCTTCTGACCTTTTTTCATTGATATTTCTTTTTTATTCATTACTTTTTAGTTTTACGCTAATTCTACAATAGTAAATTCAACTAATTCAGAGGGAGAAATATCAAGAGTTCGCTTTTTACCTTCAGGTAAAACTGAAACTCTTGCATTACCTAAATATCGAAATATACATTGTTGATATCGGTTAAGAACCTTAAATCGCTTTCCATTCTTCTCAATCACCATTCCTTTACTAACAGGTCTTCCTGTTGAATCAACCAACCATTTATCCAGAAAAGATTCCTCCAATTGAGCAATTTTTTGTTTAAGCGGAGCAATCTGTTTTTTATAAGCATCTTCAAAAACTTTAATTTCTGAATAAATAGCTTGTACCTTTTTCGTGAGTTGTTCAGCATCTGCAATGCGGTTGCTGTATTTATCATCTGATTCTTTCATATCTGTTCTGGTTATATTTAAAGTTCACGCATCAACAGAACATCATTATAAGCATCTGCATCTATTTTTTTTGAGCAGATGCTTTTAATTTTGAATCCAGCTTCTAAAATATCAGCAAGATCTTTATCTGATAAGAAAGAACTCCTTATCTCAACGTATTCACCAGGCATTGTCAAGCCTACAATCTCTTTTTGTATCCAATACCTAACCCACCTATGTGCGCTTAGGAGATTGAAGATGATTTTCTCTATATTCATATTTATTCGATTACATTACAAAACATGTACAACAGTATGCTCCACTTTCAGGCATTCCCCCGAAGTCAACCCTGATACACAATTCTCCACAAATGACAAATGGCTTATCGCTTATCACTTTACCATAGACACCATAATGTTCGTGAAATACCTCAGAACCCGGTTTCATTGAGTCCAGTGCCTTTTTCATTTTCTCGGAGGTATAAACGGTTATCCATCTGTTTGCATAATTGTAATAAAGCAGTCCGACACCGAGAGAATCGCACATCTTCAATACGGTTTCTTCTACCTGCTGCCTGCTGAAGACAGCGCTGGTCTGCAGCTTCTGCACCTTAACGTCTGGGAATTTCTTTTTGAATGTTGTTTTCGTTACCATAAATCTTCATTTTTATTAGTTCATCTGATTCAAAAGTGCTATTAATGCAGTGCCGTGTTTCAGGGTCACAGCTTAATTCTTCATCAGCGCAATGGCTACACAAGGTGTGGGTTTCATCTATCCACCAACAATTGCCTACTCGTGGATTAAAGCAAGGATCGTCATCGGTACAACCACAAATACGGCAAACACCTTTGGTTAATTCATTCTCATTCATACTTTAAAAATAATGGTGTGATGTACATAGGGGTGGAAATTTTTGCTTAGTAGAATACCCCATCAGCTCCAGGTTAAAGATGTCCTCTCCGATTTCTTTCCACGCCGAATATATACCATACATACATTCACGCGCATAGAAAGGCGGCTTGTAGGGGGCGCATACACAGATTATCTGCACATGTGATTTTCTGTTGTATGATACCAGCTTCGTCTTGGAATCGTCGAATAAATCTCCAACGACATGTTGGCCAGGACGGATATTGTAACAGTAACTGTTGTCCTGATACACGTCAAGGGTCTCCCAAGGATATGTCGGGAAATCTGTCATTTTCATGTCTCTCATATTACCGTATATTAGATAGACACCCAATTGCAAATCCTATTATTCCAATATTTATCATCAAGATGATAATATCAAAGAGAAAGAGAATTCGGTAAGAGCCGGATGCTTTCCGCATTGCCCAAACACATAGTATCAAGGCGGCCACCAATACAATCAGAGATGTCCATAAAAAAATCAATCACATTACTCATCACTGTCCTATTTTTGCAAATTCATCTATCTTATCTGCCAAGGTATAATAGCCCATCACCTTTTCATAGGATATGATGCAGACAATGCTGTCGCTGTCATGCTCCACAAGAATAGTCCACTGTCCACCCTTGGCATTCTCATATACCTCGAGCCGAACCGGACGGCTGCGTGGGTATTTCTCATTCATAGCCTTAATCTGGTGCTCGATGTCACACTTCAGTGCATCCAGCGAGCATTCATCGGCAATCAGATGGCGGTCAAACTGTTGCACGTATATCTGTAATGCCCTGCCTTTTTTGTTGACACTGGCATAAGTCTTGATGTTGTCTATAAAATATCTCATAGTCATATCATTTGCATTTTCCATTACTCATTCAATAGGCCAACAAGACCCTTTCCACATCCTCTGGTTCTGTATTCTCAAAGAAGATGCAACCCATATCGCACTCAGCATACTCGCTCACTTGCACCATCTTATCCCCGAATGACATCTCCAGAATATCAATAAGCCGCCTATCTGACTTCGGAAGGAAATTCAGCAAGAGTTTGACACCTTTTCTCTTGCCATCCCTATAGATATAGGCAATACGATGTTTATCAATGCTCACTTCTCCGGACAGTTTGGAAACATCCGGGAACATACGTTTCGCAGCTCCTTCGCTGTAAATGACGTTCGCGTAGTTCTTGCTAATCTTACAGGATAACATGACGACACTATTAGGCAACAAACGGCGTATATCCACAACAGTAGCCGGTCCATTAATACGAAGCTGCAATTTAATCGCATCCGGAAACAATGCTTTCGCTTTCTCAATATTCAATTCCATATTCATCTTGTTTTATAGGTTAATTATTTCATTTGGTTCTGATGCCAGTAAGAAACCATCTCAGCGACATTACGAACCCTAATTTTCGCTTTAATATTCTCCCGATGGCGGTTTACCGTACAAGGCGAGATATGCAGTTCTGCCGCAATATCATCCGTCTGGCAGTTGGAGGCTATGAGCCGGAACACCTCCATCTCGCGGTCTGTCAATGTTGTATTAAGCTCCGGACGGCAAATCACGCCTTCATGTTCGCTTCACCCCGTAGCGGGCATTTGACCTCCTCGAATACAAACAGACCATCTTTGTTGATGTCAAGGTTATATTGGTCATATTCGCCAAAGTTGCAGCGGATGAAACGGTGGACTACCCGAAATTCATAATGCCACCGGTTCATGGTACTGGCAGAATAGAGCTGCATCAGCCGGGCATGTGCTTTCGGGTATCGATCCCGGATAACGGAAAGCATATATTCAATGGTCGGCCTATCGGAATCCTTAAGTACAACCGCCGGCTGCCCAAACTCCTTCATCATCACATCCCCTTCGGGCGTGTTGTAGAATTCGATGTTTAGTTATCTGAGACATCCGTTAGGTGGGAATAATTCTTCTACACTCTTATTCAAATATTCGGCAATAACCTTTTGCTTTATAAGCGGAGGATTA
>ENA-OQBL01000480-OQBL01000480.1-human-gut-metagenome-genome-assembly--contig:-NODE-480-length-20932-cov-2.767219_pt1 | contig 20932 bp, 26 predicted proteins | sample MGYA00242747_ERZ504553 | MGnify/ENA primary metagenome ERZ504553 (study PRJEB26092, sample SAMD00036240) | human gut metagenome | host: Homo sapiens | study: EMG produced TPA metagenomics assembly of...
ACGTAACAATCTGGGACATCCGATTGATCCAGCCCGCTTCATGCGTGCAGCTTCCAATCAGGATTTCAGAGATGTTAATCCATACATCAATGCAAGCTTCTGCAGCTCCTGTGGCGTTTGTGAGATGTATGCATGTCCTCAGAGCCTTGCTCCAAGAACACTTCTTGCAGACATGAAGGGCGGACTTCGTAAGGCAGGTATTCGTCCTCCTCAGGGAGTACAGCCAGTACCAGTTAAGGAATCCCGAGAATACCGCAAGGTTCGGAAGAACGCCTAATGGCACGTCTTGGTCTTACAAAATATGACAAGGACGCACCGATGGACGAGACACTGGTTGATATTCCAAAGGTTAAAATTCTTCTTAGCCAGCATATCGGAGCACCTGCTCAGGCAATTTGTAAAAACGTTGGAGATCAGGTGACAAGAGGTCAGATGATCGCTTCTCCTGCCCAGGGCTTAAGTGTTGGTATCCATGCAACCATCTCCGGTAAAGTTACCGAGGTGACAGACCGCTGGATCGTAGTTGCAAAGAATTAGAAAGGACGTGCAGAAAATGAGTAAAGCAATCGGAATGATTGAATTCAAAACTACAGCTACCGGCGTTACTGCAGCAGATGCAATGGTTAAGACATCTGATGTAGAAATCGTTGAGGCGCAGACCGTGTGTCCGGGTAAATATATTGCAATTATTACCGGTGATCTCAGTGCGGTAAAAGCTGCCGTAGATACAGCTGTAACAACATATGAGGACAAGTGCATTGACAGTTTTGTACTGGGTAATCCGCACGAGTCTCTTTTCCCGGCTATTTATGGAACTACTCAGGTTGAGGAGATCAGTGCGCTGGGAATTCTTGAAACATATGATGCAGCTTCCATTATTGAGGCTGCAGATCAGGCTGCAAAGACTGCAATTGTAGATCTTATCGAGCTTCGTATTGCAAAAAGGTATGTGCGGAAAAATCTTACATGATGATCACTGGTGAGGTTTCTGCTGTATCCGCATCAATCGACAGAGCGAAAGAGCTTGTTGCTGAAAAAGGCATGTATCTGGATTCCTCTGTTATTGCACATCCCGATAAGAGAATGATCGACAGCCTTCTGTAATTCTGGTCTGACCAATAAAATGAACGCGGAGGGGACCTGAACATGCTTGCGTTAGAGAGACGGAATCTGATCCTTGAGAAATTACAGAATGAGAAGCGCGTAGTAGTAAGTGAACTGAGCCAGTTATACGGAGTCTCTGAGGAAACCATCCGACGGGATCTGGACAAGCTGGAGAAGGAAGGGCTTGCCATTAAAAGCTATGGCGGAGCTGTGATCAATGAAGATGTGAGCATTGATCTCCCTTTTAATGTGCGCAAGAATCAGAATGTAGTTGGGAAACAGAAGATGGCGGAAATTGTAGCCTCTCTTGTGCATGACGGGGAACATCTGCTTCTGGACGCCAGCACTACTGCAGTGTTTGTGGCAAAGGCATTAAAAGAGAAGGAGCGTCTGACTGTGATCACCAATTCCATGGAGATCCTTCTGGAACTGGCAGATGTGTCAGGATGGAATATTATTTCCACAGGTGGGATGATGAAGGAAGGCTATCTGGCTTTCCTTGGATCCCGGACAGAAGAAGTCATTCGCTCTTATTTTGTAGATACCGTTATTTTTTCCTGTAAGGCTCTTGATGAGAACTGGGGAGTAATGGAATCACAGGAAGCTTTTGGAACAGCAAAGAGAGCAATGCTGGATTCAGGACGTAAGAAAATCCTGGTTGTGGACAATACGAAATTTGACCAGACCGCATTTTCCGTTGCCGGAAGATTGCGGGATGTTGATATCGTCGTGACAGATGCGAAGCCTTCTGAAAAAATGGCTGAAGCTTTTTAAAGAAGAGGGCGTGGAGTGCAGATATCCGGAATCTGTCCGATAGAAGCTTTCTGCTTACAAAAGAAAGCTGCAATAAAGGAGCATTGAATTATGAAAACTTTTGAAATGAAAACAGTCATCCATTTTGGTGACAATGCCCTGGATAGACTGGCAGAACTGCCATACAAAAAAAGTTCTGGTGATCACAGATCCATTCATCGCAAAAGGGAAAATGATCGAGCTGATCACAGACCCATTGAGACGCGGTGGCAAGGAGTTTGAAGTATTCAGTGATGTTGTGCCGGATGCACCGGTAGGAAAAATCGCAGAAGGTGTAAAGAAGTTCCTGGAGTATCAGCCGGAGGTTGTAGTAGCTGTCGGAGGTGGCTCTGCAATTGACTCATCCAAGGCAATCCGTGAGTTTGCCCTGAAGATCAACAATTACGGCAAAGTAGGTCTTATTGCAATTCCTACTACCAGTGGTACCGGATCTGAGGTTACCTCTTTTGCAGTTGTAAATGATACAGATAATCATGTGAAGTATCCGCTGATCTCAGACAGCCTTACAGCTGATGAGGCAATCCTGGATGCAGAACTGGTAAAGAGCGTTCCGCCCTCTATCACAGCAGATACAGGTATGGACGTACTGACTCATGCAATTGAGTCTTATGTAAGTATCAATCACAATGAATTTTCATCTGCTCTTGCTGAAAAGTCAATTGAAATCTGCGGAGTCTTTCTGTTAAGAGCATACCTTGACGGCGGCGATATGCATGCCCGTCAGAAAATGCATGTAGCGTCCTGTCTTGCCGGACTGTCTTTTAATGCTGCAGGACTTGGAATCACACATAGTATGGCACATCAGCTGGGAGCTATTTTCCATATTCCGCATGGACGTGCCAATGCAATGCTGCTTCCGCATATTGTAGAATTTAATGCAAATATCAACAAACATAGCAGAAGCCAGCAGGAATATCTTCCGGCAGTAAAGCGATATGCCAATATTTCACATATTCTTGGACTGAGTAACTACAACAAAGTAATGTCTGTAAGATCTCTTGTAAACTGGATTCAGTTTATGCAGAAGGAAATGAATATTCCGCTTACGATTAAAGAAATGGGAACTATTTCTGAGGATGAGTATTTTGCAGCAATTGACAAAATGGCAAACCTGGCGCTTGCTGATGCCTGCACAACTGCCAACCCAAGAGTCCCAACAAAAGAGGATATTGTGAAGATCTACAGGAAATTGTGGTCATTTTAATGAATTTAAGAGTTGCTGTTCACTTTGTGCCCGGTAACATATAAGAGACTTTGGACAGATACGGTGGAACTGCGTGTATTTGTCCAGAGTCTGTTTATAACTAATGTAGTGAACGTAAGATAATGTGGATTATTTCCTGCTCTTGCACGAACCTTGTCTTATATTCAGTGTATTGGTGCATAATAAAATCCATTTTGCCGGATGGGTAAAATGTCAGGAGAAAGTCGTATGAGTATTTATACAAAGAATGGTGACAAGGGAACTACCAATCTTGTCCATACGAAAAACGTTTCCAAAGCGGATGACCGAATCCAGCTGGAGGGAACCATAGATGAACTTTCCTGCCATATTGGAGTGTTGAAAACCATGATCAGAGATGGAGATACCATCCGTTTCCTGGAAAAGATCCAGGAAAATCTGACCAGAATTGATGCAGGAGTGGCAGATCCATATAATAGAGAGTATAAGATCAATGATGACAAGACAGAGCTTTTTAGAGGAAGAGATTGACCGTTTGACGGGGCTTTTTCATATGCCGAAGGAGTCCTCATTACCTGGGGCTTGTCGCTTGTCTGCTGAGATTGATGTGACTTGGGCTGTGGCCAGAAGAGCGGAGCGTGATCTTGCCGCTGTAAGTGTAAAGTTTGGTTCTGACACAGGAAGCAAGAAATATATGAACCGTCTGGCCGACTATCTGTATGTGCTTGCACGCTACGAAGAAGCGGAGGCAGCAGGTCAGAAGACGGGAACGTCAAAGCTTGTAGAAACTGACGCATCTTCTGAAAATACGGAACTACATGCAAGTGGAACTGAGAAAGTGGCAGGAGGAAGCGTGAGCGTGGATACGAAAGTTGAAAATTCTCTCATATCTGGTACCTCTGATTCTGTAGACGAAGCTGTAATTCAGGCAGTACTGCGCCGCATGGGTATGCAGAATAAGATTACACTGGATGGAGCGAAGAAGCTGATCGGGAAAATCGAACAGGAAGCCCTTCGTCGCGGTAAGAAAGCGGTGATTGCAGTTTGTGGTCCGGAAGGAAATCCAATTGCCGTTCATGTAATGGACGGAGCATTTCTGGTAAGCTTTTGATGTCGCTTTTGAAAAAAGCTTATACTTCTGTTGCGGTGAAGATGTCCACCATGGAATTATCCAAACTGGCTCAGCCAGGTGGAACCTTTTACGGCGTAGATAAGATGGATGGTGGAAAAAATCGTGATTTTCGGAGGCGGTGTGCCGCTGAAATCCGGAGATACGATTATCGGAGGTCTTGGCATAAGCGGAGGCACAGGAGAGGAAGATCATAGCCTGGCAGAATATGCATTGTCCGTATTACCAGAAATATTGTAGTTGGAATATAGTACAAGGATTATGACAGAGAAAGGCTATTTTTTACAGGAAAGAGAAAAAGCCTTTCTTTTTTTACGTACGGAGCTTTTGAGACAGAGAGCAGTTTATAACCCGTTTTATCAATAGTCTCTTTCAGTTTTGCTTCATCAAGATCATTTTCTGTAAGGATAACCGTCTCTCCTTTTGTATGGGACGAGGTGACTTTTTTTACAGAAAAGTTATTACGAATACTTTCGTTAATGTGGGATTCACACATTCCACACATCATTCCGTCTATTTTTAATGTAATCTGCTGCATAATTTAATCTCCCTTTTTTAATAGATTTGCCATAAATGTCCTGGCGGTATGTTTTCAAACACGCTCTAAGCTGTGTAATCAAATTTTCACAAAGGACAGCTCGCAGTTTGCAATACGGCTGCAGATATTTACTGCTGAATACATTACCACGGAAAATTCTCCGTCAATAGTATCCACATGAAGATAACGTCCGTCAGCGGAGATTCTGGCGTGTTTCACATCGCCTCGCTCTGTCAGTTCTTTTATGATTTCATTTGCCAGGTCTTCCGTAACAGTTTTTGATAAATGATAACATCTTCCCATGATTCAACAGCTTCCTTTCGTCATACTTATGTTAGTTGCTTCTAATTGAAAAATATTATAGCACGTTTCAGTAAAAAAAGAAAACTTCAGTTACAGATAAAATTTATCATTTAAGTGTCGAATTATGTGAGAATTTTACGACCGAATTTCGTTGTAATGGCAACCGGCTTTTGTTAGAATAAAAGAAACGAAAGAGAAAAACAATTTCTGATTTTCTGCGGCGTTCTGCAGCAGTATGTGCGGACAGTTTTCTGCCATGGGCTAATCTGCCTGATCAGCAGCAATTCCATCATCCGGTTACTTGAAAACCTGCTACATAAGGGTCCTGGAATAAGAGACCATTCTGGAAAAATGGCATATATAGCGAAAACAAGAATAAGCTATGGCTTTTTTCGAGTCTTAACAGCAAAAGAAAACGCATAAAATGCGTCAACGTAGCCTGTAAAAAATACAGGAATGATTCTCTGTCGTTTTTCTTACGACGAAAAAAATCACATCTTTAGCATATCTGAGAAATAATAGAAAAAGAAGTCAATTCTTTTTTTGTGGGCGGGCATCCGGCCAATGCTCGCCCTCCTAATCAGCTTTTCTTATATTTTCCTGGTGTAGTTCCTTTGTATTTTTTAAATGTACGTATAAAATAGCTCAGATCATTAAATCCATTTCGATATGCAATATCTGTAATAGAATCATCGGTTGTGGAGATTTCATAGCAGGCTCTCTCAATGCGCTGCCTGTTCAGATAATCCATGGGAGTCTGATGGGTCATTTCGGAGAAAAAACGGCAAAAGTATTTGGGTGACATGGATACGGAGGCCGAAAGCTGTTTTAGTGTCAGAGCCCCCGTATAGTTGTGCTCAATGAAATCAAGTACCTGTTTCAGCTGTAAAATTCTCTTATAATCACGTCTTGCGCGTGTTATACTTTCAAGATAGTAATGATTACTAAAAATAATGCCGAAAAAGTGGTAAAATTGTCCAATTACAGTGAGCTCGTAGCCAGGTTCTCTTTTCCAAAGAGAATCAAAAAGACTGTTTATTGTATTGCAGATTTCTATATGCTTTGGTGTAAAATGATGATAGATCAGAATTTCCTGATGAATAATCTTCTGCATATATCCTGCACAAACAGAATTATTTTTGAGGAAAACATTTCCGTCGAAAACAATGCACTGATAAAGACAATTATCAGGAATTCCACTGTGAAGAATTCCACTATGTACAAAAATGATGTCTCCAGCTGTTGCAATGAAACTTTTTTCGTCTAAAGTGACAGTGAGAGAGCCCTCAAGAATACGAATGATTTCATATTCTACATGCCAGTGATAGGACATTACATAGCGCGGATGAGCCTGATCAATATGATGAAATTCAAAAGGAAAATCATATGTTCCCCTTAAACGGTCTTCATTATGGTCCAGATCCTGCAAAATAAATTCCTCCTTAAGTTAATTTGATGGATTTTTTACAAAATGATCAAAAAAGTGAATATTGTACTATTTTTTGCCATTATATCACAAGTAATTACGGTTTGGCAATTGTATACTATGAACTATAGGAAACAGGGAGGTTTTTTAGTGAAACCTCTTAAAAAAGAATATATTTATTATGGAGGTAATGAATCATGGCAAAGAGCAGATTAGTAGGCAGCTATCCGGTTATCGGTATCAGACCAACAATCGACGGACGTAGAGGAGCACTCGATGTCAGAGGATCTCTTGAAGAGCAGACAATGAATATGGCTAAATCCGCTGCGAAACTTTTTGAAGAAAACCTGAGATATTCCAACGGTGAGCCTGTTAAAGTTGTTATCGCTGATACAACAATCGGACGTGTAGGTGAAAGTGCTGCATGTGCTGACAAATTCCGTAAAGAAGGCGTAGACATCACACTTACTGTTACACCGTGCTGGTGCTATGGCGCAGAGACAATGGATATGGACTATGGATCCACAGACGATCAAAGCTGTATGGGGATTCAACGGAACAGAAAGACCTGGTGCTGTATACCTTGCATCTGTACTTGCAACACATGCACAGAAAGGACTTCCGGCATTCGGTATCTATGGACATGATGTTCAGGAAGCTGATGACACATCTATCCCGGCAGACGTTGAAGAGAAATTACTCAGATTCGGACGTGCAGCAGTTGCAGCTGCTTCCATGAGAGGCAAATCCTATCTGCAGATCGGTTCCGTTACAATGGGTATCGGCGGATCTATCATTGATTCCGATTTCATCGAATCCTATCTTGGAATGCGTGTTGAATCCGTTGATGAGGTAGAAATCATCCGTCGTATGACAGAAGGCATCTACGATCACGCAGAATTTGAGAAAGCTCTCAAAATGGGCGAAAGAGACCTGTAAGATTGGTTGGGACAAGAACCCTGAAGAACTGCAGTTCTCCCCAGAGAAGAAAGAAGAGCAGTTTGAGTTCGTAGTTAAAATGGCAGTTATCATCAAAGAGCTGATGAACGGCTGCGATAACCTTGATCCTGCATTCTCCGAGGAAGCAATCGGACACAACGCTCTGGCAGCTGGTTTCCAGGGACAGAGACAGTGGACAGATTTCTATCCAAACGGTGACTTTGCAGAAGCTATGCTGAACACATCCTTCGACTGGAACGGAGCTCGTGAGCCATACATCCTCGCTACAGAGAATGACGTTCTCAACGGACTTGGAATGATGTTCATGAAACTTCTTACAAACAGAGCTCAGATCTTCGCTGATGTTCGTACATACTGGAGCCCAGAGGCTGTTAAGAAAGCTACAGGATATGACCTTGAAGGCGTAGCTAAAGAAGCTGGCGGATTCCTTCACCTGATCAACTCCGGTGCTGCTTGCCTTGACGCTAACGGCGAAGCTAAAGATGAAAACGGCAATGCTGTTATGAAACAGTGGTGGGATATCACAGAAGAAGACCAGAAAGCTATCATGGAAAACACTGAATGGTGTATGGCTGACAACGGATACTTCCGTGGAGGCGGATACTCCAGCCGTTATGAAACAAAAGCTCAGATGCCTGCAACAATGATCCGTTTGAACCTTGTTAAAGGACTTGGACCGGTTCTGCAGATTGCTGAAGGATGGACAGTTGCTCTTCCAGCAGAAGTATCTGACAAACTTTGGAAACGTACAGACTACACATGGCCATGTACATGGTTTGCTCCAAGATGCGATGGCAAAGAGGGACCGTTCAAGACAGCTTATGATGTAATGAACAACTGGGGAGCTAACCACGGTGCTATCTCCTACGGACATATCGGAGCTGACCTGATCACAATGTGCTCTATGCTTCGTATCCCGGTATCCATGCATAACGTTCCGGAGAAAGATATCTATCGTCCGGCAGCATGGAATGCATTTGGAATGGATAAAGAAGGTGCAGATTTCAGAGCTTGCAAGAACTATGGACCTCTTTATAAATAATTAGCTTTTTATAATTTAACTGCTTTCTTTCACTCCCCCAGGACAATGAAGGAAAGCTGAGAGAGCGGGACTTTTGTCTCGCTCTTTTATTGTCTGGGGCTCTTTATCGGACATACATTCGCATGATTTCACGCCCGGATTCCCGATTTTCTGTGAAATTGTTTATAAAAATCACCTCGCGGAACATTACCGGTGAATAGTAACTGTTGCTGTAAAATAATGGGAAAATATGAGAAAAATGGTTGCAAGTTTTTCCTGGTGTGTTACAATGAAAAGCAGAAAAATGGTTACTGCTCATTCCGTTCACAAAATACCTCGCGGAATGTTATCAGTAAACAGTAACGAAAAATGTATACAAGAGGGAAAAGAGGATATATATGAAGAAAAAGCTGGGAATGTTGCTGGCTGTGCTTCTTACTTTTTGCATGACTGTGGGAGTTTTTGCAGATGCAGGAAAGACACAGCAGGTTGATTATAAAACAGATTACTATATGATTGTAGAATCGCCTGATGGCGGTGTTGACATGTATTCAGAGGCAGATGCTTCCAGCCCGAAGCTGAATGATGAGCTGATTCCTAATGGAACTGCGATCCATGTAGAAGGAGAGACCACAGATGAAGCTGGAAAGGTATGGGTATATGCTCAGCTTCATGGCATGTTTGGTTTCCTGGAAGAGAATTATCTGAAGCCGGCTACTCTTGCCGAGGCAGTGGCATCAGAGCTTGTTTTATACGGAAGCAAGGATGCGAATTACAGTATTACAGTCAATGCTAAGGAAGACGGTTCCGTTTGCCTGTATAAAGGACCTGGAAAAAAGTACGGCACAGTTTCCGGAGGCTGTAATATAGCGAATGGTGAGAAGTTATATATTGATACAGAAGTAGATACTGGTAAAGATGGTATCTGGGGACACACAGAGGCTGGTGATGTTTCTGGCTGGGTAAATATTGCAGAAGCCACCAATACGGAAGAGAGTACAGTAGAACTTGTTCCTGAAACTGAGAAAGAAGCGGAAGACGGTTCCCAATCTGTTCAGGCTGGAGAGAATACTTCTGAAGTTGGAAAAGCAGGTACCGAAGGCAAAGATATCGGTGATGCGGAGGCAGAGCTAACAGGCACTCCTACCCCGAAGCCTGAGAAGACAAGTACTCCTACTCCGAAGCCAACCGAGACGAGTACTCCTGTACCAGAACCTACTAAGAAAGCAACTGCAGCTTCAGAACCGACTGAGACAAGTACGCCTGCCCCGGAGCCAACTGAGACAAGTACGCCTACCCCGGAGCCGACTGAGACGAGCACGCCTGCCCCGGAGCCGACTGAGACAAGCACGCCTGCCCCGGAGCCGACTGAGACAAGTACGCCTATCCCGGAGCCAAGTGAGACTATTGCGCCTACAGAAGAGGCAGCAGTAACAACTGCTCCTTCAGAAAGTGCAGAACAGGAAGCGTCCAGCGAAAATGTGGAGAGCACAGATAAAGGAATGAATTCTGTTATCTGGATCTTGCGTGTAGTTATTATCATTGGCATCAGACAGTGGTAATCTGGCTCCTTAAGAAAAAAGGAAAAAAATAGTGAATCATAATAAACATGAATAATAAAAGCTCCGCCGGGAATCCGACGGAGCTTTTTTAGCTGAAATAAAAAATTATTTGTTGATAACAACACCTTTCTGAAGCATAACGTTTGCGTAAACAGCTTTCTCACCTGTAGCGATAATACAATATGCTTTCTTTGCCTCTTCATAAAATGCGAAACGCTCGATATTTCCAACTGCCTCGGCGCCACGTTCATCATGTTTGGAAACAATCTCTTTGTATGTATCCCAGATTGGAGCTTTTTACCGGATCGCCAGGCATAACTTCCATCAGGGTAACTGGTTTCTCTACATAAGAATCAAGAGGGATAACAGTAAGGATAGCGTCCAGAAGTTCTGGAACTCCATGTCCGTCGCAGCGAACAACAATTGCATCTTTACCCATTGATTCTACTGGAAGTTGCCGTCCGCGATAACGATGCGGTCGCTGTGTCCCATCTCGCATAAAACGTTTTAAAAGCTGTGGTTGAAAGTATTTCTGGAATTCCTTTTAACATAATATATTCTCCCTTCGTTCTTTCTCAGAAATCTGGCACAGTAATCTATAAAAACTGATACCGGTTCCGAAAGTATTCTACTCTATAAGTTACCTTTCTTTGCTGGATTTTTCAAGGTAAAATTTTACGCAAAAAAGATGAAATATTTACTGTTGACAGAAATTTGGAAAAGAGTTAATATGAACTAAAACAGAAACGTTTCGGTTTCTCGAAAAACAGAAGATTCACGGCCTGTATCAGCAGGCAGAAGGAGGAGAATATGCCACTTGTTACATCTAAGGAAATGTTGTTGAAAGCTCAGCAGGGCGGTTACGCAGTGGGTGCATTTAATGCAGAGAATATGGAGATGGTGAAAGCTATCATTCAGGCAGCTGAGGAGCTGAAGGCACCTGTTATGATCCAGACTACTCCATCCACTATTAAATATGGCACTCTTGAGACTTATCAGGCAATTGTTTCAGCAGAAGCTGCAAAGGCTTCCGTTCCGGTTTGCCTGCACCTTGACCACGGCAGTAGCTTTGATCTCGCCATGAAGGCTCTGAAGGCTGGATATACTTCCGTGATGATTGACGGTTCTAAGCTGGATTATGAAGGAAACATTGAGGTGAGCAAGAAGGTGGCTGACGTAGCAGCTTCTATGGGAATCCCATGCGAGGCAGAACTTGGTAAGGTAGGTGGTAAGGAAGACGACCTGGTTGCAGTTGCAGATACCAATACCGATCCACAGGAAGCCAGAGAATTTGTAGAGCGCACCGGCGTTACTTCTCTTGCGGTAGCAATCGGCACAGCACATGGCTTCTATGTGGGAACTCCTGTTCTTGATAAGGAGCGTTTAAGTGAAATTCGTGAAGTTGTAGATATTCCTCTGGTTCTTCATGGCGCTTCCGGCCTTAGCGATGAGGATGTTATGGATTGCGTAAAGAGAGGAATCTGTAAGGTTAATTTTGCCACCGAGCTTCGTGCAGCATACTCCAAGGCTGTCAGAGAGACACTTGAGGATGAGAAGGTATTTGATCCTAAGGCATATGGCAAGGCTGGAATTGCAGCTGTGAAAGAGCTTGTAATGGCCCGTATGAAAGTTTGCGGCTGTGACGGAAAGGCTGAGTAAGAGGCTGATTTATGGCAGCGACGATGAAAGATATTGCCAGACGGACAGGACTTGGTCTGGCAACGATTTCCTCTTATTTCAATGGGGGGAATGTAAGAGAGAAGAACCGTATCAAGATCGAAGAAGCCATCGAAGAATTACATTACGAAGTAAATGAAGTTGCCCGCGGTCTGAAGACCAATGCGACCAAGACAGTGGGGGTTGTGATTCCAGAGCTGAACAATGTTTTCTGCGCAGAAATCATCAGTGGAATGGAGGATATCCTCCGAAGCCATGGATATGCAGCGATTGTCTGTGACTGCAGAACAGATAAGAAGCTTGAAAAAGAAGCAGTGGATTTCCTTACCCGGAAACGTGTGGATGGAATTATCAATATGCCGGTAGATATGACTGGAGCCCATCTGAATGAATTTCAGAAAACAGGTAACCCATTGTGCTTATCGACCGTATGATCCAGGGAATATCCTGCGACTGTGTGCTGGTGGATAATGTAAATGCAGCTGAGAAGGCTGTTGGCATGCTGGTAGAAGAACAGCATCAGAAGATTGGTCTGATCGGTGGACCGGATGAGGTATTCACTGCCAGACAGCGTATGTTAGGATATATGAAAGCACTTAAGGCTCATGGAATTGCGGTTGATGAAAAGCTGATCTGTCATGGTGATTACACGATCCAGGGAGGGGTTCAGGCAGTAGAAGAGCTGGTGAAAGAGAATCCGGATATGACAGCTGTTTTTGTGACGAACTATGAGATGACTATGGGGGCAGTGATCGGGCTTAACGAGATGGGGGTATCCATGCCAGAGGAGATTTCCCTGGTGGGATTTGACAATCTGCCTTTTGCCCGTGCATGCAGACCTGCACTTACCATTGTTTCACAGCCCACAGAGAAAATTGCAAGGGAAACAGCACAGATCATGCTGGAACGGCTTGAAGGAAGAGATGAGCTTCCTGACCATATTGTACGGAAACTTCAGACTGATATTTTTATGGGGAAATCCATAAGGAGACAAGGATGAGCAAAGACTATTTATTAGGAATTGATATTGGAACCAGCGCGTGCAAGGTTGCCATATTTAACAAGAACGGAAAGGTGATGGCTTCCGCCAATGGGGATTACCCTGTTTATTATCCTCATGAGGGATGGGCGCAGCAGAAGCCGGATGAATGGTGGCATGCGGTTTGCGGCGCTATTTGCGAATGCCTGGAGACAGGTAATATTTCAGGAGAGCAGATTGCCGGAGTGGGAATTGATGGGCAGAGCTGGTCGGCTATTGCCATTGACCATGAGGGAAATGTTCTGACAGATACACCTATCTGGATGGATACAAGAGCCCAGGAAATCTGCGACAGACTCAATAATGAAATCGGCAGTGAGAATATTTTTCAATGTTGCAGGTAATTCTCTTCAGCCTTCTTATACCACAGCGAAGATTCTCTGGTATAAGGAGAATATGCCTGAAGTATATAATAAGATTTACAAGATCCTTCAATCAAACAGCTTTATTGCTTACAGACTGACTGGTGCCATCACACAGGATCTTTCACAGGGATATGGCCTGCATTGCTTTGATATGCGTACTGGTACCTGGGATGAAGTGATGTGTGAGAAACTGGGAATTCCTGTGGATTTTCTTCCGGAGATTGTTGCGTGCGATAAGGTAGTGGGAACTGTGACGGAAGAGGCGGCAGCCCAGAGTGGACTGACTGTCGGAACTCCTGTAGTGGCCGGCGGTCTGGATGCAGCCTGTGGGACACTTGGTGCAGGTGTGATCCATCCGGGGGAGACCCAGGAGCAGGGTGGACAGGCTGGTGGCATGAGCATCTGCACAGATACATACAAAGCAGATCCAAGTTTGATCTTAGGATATCACGTAGTGCCAGGCAAGTGGCTTCTTCAGGGAGGAACTACCGGAGGCGGCAGGTGTCATGCGCTGGTTTGAGAGAGAATTTGCAGCTTATGAGAGGAGCGCAAGGCGGATACCGGGAAATCCTCTCTGGAACAACTGAATGAAATTGCCGAGCAGTACCAGCCGGAAGTGAAGGCGTTGTGTTCCTTCCATATATGTCCGGGGAGAGATCCCCTGTCTGGAATCCATACGCCAAAGGCGGTTTTCTATGGACTTGATTTTGCTAAGACCAAGGGACACATAGTAAGAGCCTGTATGGAGGGCGTAGCATTTTCCCTGCGCCATAATCTGGAGGTGGCTGAAGCAGCAGGTGCTAAAGCAGAAGTTCTTCGTGCTATGGGAGGTTCAGCCAATTCCCTTCTCTGGACTCAGATTAAGGCTGATGTGACAGGCAAGGCAGTGGTGGTCCCTGCTTCCGATACAGCAACCACATTAGGTGCTGCAATCCTGGCTGGCGTAGGAGTTGGATTTTATAAAGATTACGAGGAAGCGGTTTCCATGACAGTGAAAGAGACAAGACGCCATGAGCCCAATCCTGAGAATAAAGAAGTTTATAATAAGACATACCGTACATATAGGGATTTATATGAATCTCTGAAAGCTATGATGGTACGGAAGTAAGGAGGTATTTCAAGATGAAAGCAGCAGTTGTAGTTGCAAACGAGGATGTACAGTACCAGGAAATCGAAGAACCGCAGGCAAAACCAGGCTGGGTAAAGATTAAAGTAAAAGCTTCCGGCATTTGTGGCTCTGATGTTCCGCGAGTATTGAATCATGGTGTTCATTTTTATCCTATCGTTCTTGGACATGAGTTTTCTGGTGATGTAGTAGAAGTTGGCGAAGGGGTCACTAAGGTGAAAGTTGGCGACCGCGTTTCCGGGGCTCCGCTTCTTCCGTGCATGAAGTGTGATGATTGTCAGAATGGAAACTTCTCCTTATGTAAGCATTACAGTTTTATCGGTTCCAGGCAGCAGGGAAGTAATGCGGATTATGTAGTAATTCCAGAGCAGAATGCGATTCCTTTTGATCCGTCTATTTCCTATGAACAGGGTGCAATGTTCGAGCCATCCACAGTTGCTCTTCATGGACTCCTTCAGAATGATTATCAGGGCGGTCGCTGCGTAGCAATTTTAGGATGTGGAACAATTGGCATATTCACAATGCAGTGGGCAAAGATCTTTGGTTCCAAGAAGGTTGTCGTATTTGATATTAGTGAGGAACGCCTGGATCTTGCCATGAGAATGGGCGCAGATGCAGTTATCAATACAACCAAAGAGAATTATATGGAAGAGGCTATGGCAATTACCGGTGGTAAGGGCTATGAATATGTGTTTGAAACAGCCGGACAGGTTCCCACTATGCATATGGCATTTGAACTTGCTGCGAATAAGGCACACGTATGCTTCATTGGAACACCTCATGCAGATCTTACATTTACACCAAAGCAGTGGGAGAATATGAATCGTAAAGAATTTAAACTTACAGGCTCCTGGATGTCCTATAGTTCCCCGTTCCCAGGCAAAGAGTGGGATCTTACAGCTCATTATTTTGCAACCGGTCAGCTGAAATTTGATCCGGGATTTATTTATCGCAAAATGCCAATGAGTCAGGCTCAGGAAGCATTCCAGCTCTATAAGACACCTGGTCTTGTAAAGGGGAAGATTCTTCTGATGAATGAGGATTGAGCATATGATACTGACAGTAACATTAAATGCAGCCATTGATAAGCGGTATGTGGTAAATAACTTTAAGACTGGAGAAGTGAATCGTGTAAAGGAATGTACTTATGTTCCTGGTGGAAAAGGTCTGAATGTATCCAAGCCGGCTTCAATTTACGGAGCAGAGGTGACTGCCACAGGTTTTGTAGGTGGTTATGCAGGAGCTTATATTGAGAATGCATTGAAACCGTTTGGTATTAAAAGTGCTTTTTATCATGTAGCTGCAGAGAGCAGATCCTGTATTAATATCTGGGATGAAGTTAATAAAGTTCAGACAGAATTTCTGGAACCTGGGTTTACCCTTACAGAAGAGGATTTTGCCGGATTTGAGGAAAAATTCTGTAATCTTGTAAAAGAAGCGAAAGTAGTTGCAATGTCAGGAAGTGTTCCGAAAGGACTTGATGGAACTGCTTATCAGCGACTTATAAAGATTGTAAAAGAGGCAGGAATTCCGGTTATTCTGGATACCAGTGGTAAACTTCTTGAAATGGGAATTGAAGCAGCACCTACTATGATCAAACCCAATATTGATGAAATCCGCATGCTCACAGGCAAGAAATGTGATAATATTCAGGATATTATAGATGCGGCGAAAGAGATTCATGCAAAAGGTGTGGAAATCGTAGCTGTTTCCCTGGGAGCTGACGGTTCTCTTGCAGTAGGTAATGAAGGAATTTTCCGTGCACTGGTTCCGAGAATAAATGCAGTGAACACAGTTGGGTGTGGAGATTCTATGATCGCAGGATTCGCACTGGGTTTATCCAGGAGACTTTCACTTCCTGAGACAATGAAACTGGCAAGTGCTATTTCAGCGGCAGCAGCCATGCGCGAGGAGACTGGATTTTTTGTGATGGAAGATATGGAAAAACTGCTTCCACAGATTGAGGTTACTAAATTATAAGAAAATGTAGTAAAAGATATTAAGCGAAAGTAAATTGCGTTGTAATTGAAAGCCATAGTGCAAAAGAAATGTTAAGGAGGATAAGAAAATGACAATGATTGATCCGGCAATTGTTCCGCAGAGAACACTTTATACTGGCGCTAAGATGCCAGCTGTTGGAATGGGTACTTTTGGAAGTGACCATGCAGATGCAGACGCAGTTTCTGCTTCTGTTGCAGGTGCACTTCGCGTAGGTTACCGTTCTTTTGATTGTGCTGCATGTTACGGAAATGAAGATATGATCGGAAAGATTTTCGCAGATGCATTTGCAGAAGGCATTGTAAAAAGAGAAGAACTTTTTATTGCCTCCAAAGTATGGAACGATATGCATGGTGACGGAGATGTACTGATTGCCTGTGCGAAGACCTTAAAGGATCTGAAGCTTGACTATCTGGATATGTATTATGTTCACTGGCCATTCCCGAACTATCATGCACCACATTGTGATGTGGATTCCAGAAATCCTGATTCCAAACCGTTTACAGTAGAGCGCTTTATGAAAACCTGGCGCCAGATGGAGCGCCTGGTAGATATGGGTCTGACGAAACATATCGGTATGTCTAATATGACAATCCCGAAACTGGAGGCAGTACTTCCACTTTGCAGAATTAAACCAGCTGCGATCGAGATGGAGCTTCATCCATGCTTCCAGCAGCCGGAGCTGTTTGATTATTGCAGAGCGCATGGTATTGAAGTGGTAGGATTCTGCCCAATTGGTTCTCCTGAACGTCCGGAACGTGATAAAATGCCAGAAGATATTGCGGATATTGAACTGCCAGAGCTGAAAGCAATTGCAGCGGCACATGGTGTACATCCAGCAGTTATCTGCATTAAATGGGCTGTACAAAGAGGTGCTTCCCCAATTCCATTCTCTTTGAAAGAGAAGAATTACACCATGAACCTGAAATGTGTCACGGAAGATCCTCTGACAGAAGAAGAGATGGAAACCATCCGTTCCCTTGATAAGAATAACCGTCTGATCAAAGGCCATGTATTCCTGTGGGAAGGTGCAAAGGACTGGCACGATCTCTGGGATGAGGATTGGAGTGATTGTAAAATAATGGTTTATTAATTTCAAAGATTCTTTGAATATCTTACACGCAGAAAAGCTGCAGGGTTTATAATGCTTATTAACTTTGCAGCTTTTTTTTGTTACTAGTACATCGAATATTAAGTAACTGCCATATTGACTTGTCTGATTTCTTCATCTGCTGAGTTGTCGTCGGTCGCCGTAGCCACCGCTACGCCTCTTTCCTCCGCCTTGCATATGAAGAAATCATCCTGCGTCAATATAGCAGATACTTAATTTTCGATGTACTAGTAAACAGTAACCAATGTTTTTTAAACAAACTCTGGAATTGTTTGTTTAGTTTGCATGATTTTATGGTATGTGATAATATAATATTTAGCTGAAATTAATAGAATACCATGTGCAAACAGGCATCGGGGGGAGCCGATGAGGTACATGCTGTGTATAGAAAGGGAAAGCGAAAACTATGTATCGAATTTTACTTGTAGATGATGAGATCCTGGTACGTGACGCCATAAAGGAGAATATTGACTGGAAGTCCATGGATTGCCAGCTTGTAGGAGACTGCGAAAACGGAAAGCAGGCAGCAGATTTTGTGAAGAGCCATCCGGTAGATATTGTTCTCACAGATATTTTGATGCCGTATATGGATGGAATGGAACTGAGCCATTTTCTGCATGATAATTACCCGGAGATCGTAATTGTGATCTTCAGTGGCTTCGGGGAATTTGAATATGCAAAGAAAGCAATTCAGTATAATGTAAGCGAATACATGCTGAAGCCGGTAACTGCTATGGAGCTCAGAGAAGTTATTGGCAAAATGAAAGAAAAAGTAGATCTGCAGAGAAAAGAAAAGAAGAAAATAGAATCCCTCACAAAGACATCTCAGGATTATCACAAAAATGCTCTGGTGATTCGTTCGAAAGCGATTGAATCTCTGGTAAGCTGTACTCGGGATGTGCAGGAGAGCCTGGAGGAATTGTCTGGAATGGGAATTAATCTGGAGGCAGCATCTTATCGGGTTGCGTTATTTGACATGGATCTGTTTTCCGATATTCATCAGATTGATATGGAAAAACGCCAGGAGAGCGCATTAATGGCTTTTGTTTTATTTAATGTTGCAGATGAGATCGTGACAGATCGTGAATGCAGGAATTGCCTATCAGGAAGGAAATAACCGGGTATGTATCCTCTTTATAGGGAAACCGCAGCAGGGAGTTTTCCAGAGAAATACAGGAAATCTGTCAGGAAATCCAGAAAAAAGTAAAAGAAGTGATCGGCATTGAAGCTTCAGCAGGAATTGGGGGCTGGGTAAGGAATCCCGGAGATACGCTCCAGTCTCATAACCAGGCTGAGAAGGCTATTGAACTGCGCTATTTACTGGGCGGAAATCTGCTCATTGATACAGAAACACTGAATCCGGAGAGAAGTATTTCTTTGCAGCAGCCATTAAGCGATATGGTAGATGGAATCAAGAAAGGCAATGAAGCTGAGATGAATCAGGCTCTTTCTGTTATGAAATCTGAGATCAAAAAGGCCAGAGTGGATAAAAGTCAGGCCTGTGTCTGCCTTCAGATGATTCTGCGCCATGCAGGAAGCTGCTGGGAAGCTCTTTCTTCTGAGAATGAAGATCTGTTCCACAAAAGAGAAATTCTCATGGGACGGGTAACCGAACAGAAAACTTTTAAGGAAGCTTTTAAAATGGCAGAGGACTATGTTCACGAGGTATTCGAAAGGTGCTCTTCCCTGAACAGCTCCAGCGGTCAGAAGCAGGCGGTACTTGCTATGGAATATATTCGCCAGCATTACAATGAGCCGGAATTAGGATTGAATGATATCTGCTCCTATCTGAATATTGGTACAAGCTATTTCAGTACTATTTTTAAGGAAGCCACAGGAGGCACTTTCCTGGAATTCCTCAGTAAGACCCGTATGGAAAAGGCAAAGGAACTCCTGGAACAGACTGCACTTAAGAACTATGAGATTGCGGAGAAGGTGGGCTTTTCAGATCCCCATTATTTTGGAATTTCTTTTAAGAAAATGACAGGTAAGACTCCTACCGAGTATGCAAGGGAAAAAAGATCCATATGAAAGAAAAGTACTGACGGCAGCCGGCATATGTATTGGAATTTTGATTCTTACAGAAGGCAGCAGGTATTTTGTTCAGAATCAGAAATGCCAGAAGCAGCTGTTTGCGATGGACACCTATATGGAGTTTACCGCATATGGTAAAATAGCGAAAAAGCTGTAGATGCAGCTATAGAAGAAGTACAGAAACTGGATGCGATGTTATCAGCAGAAAACAGTAAAAGTGAAGTATATGCCTTAAACGAACAGGGAAATCTGCAGGCAACAGATGATCTGGCAGAACTGATCCTCCGGGGAAAAGAGATTTATCAGGAGACAGACGGACTTTTTGACGATACGATTTATCCGGTGATGAAGCTATGGGGGATTTCCCACAGGTAATTATCATGTGCCTACAGCTGCAGAAGTACCAAAAAAAACTGGCACTGGTGGATGGAAATAAAGTAGAAATACAGACCCGGGACTCTGATGAAAAGGGCAGGGACAGCAAAGAAAAAGCAAAGTTTGTAACGCTTGGAGCAGATCAGCAGATTGATTTTGGAGGAATTGCAAAAGGATATACAGGTCAGAAGCTGGCAGAGCTTTTTCAGGAATATGGCGTTTCTTCCGCATTGGTTTCTCTTGGAGGAAACATTCAGGCGATAGGGACGAAGCCAGACGGCAGCAGCTGGAAAGTGGGAATACGTGATCCAAAAGGCGGACAGCAGGATTATATTGGTGTTTTATCTGTGGAAAATCAGGCCGTAATTACTTCTGGCGGTTATGAGCGGTATTTTGAAGAAGATGGGAAGACCTATATTCATATCATCAATCCCAGGACAGGATATCCGGCAGATGGAGATCTGCTGTCTGTGACAATCGTATCAAGGGATGGTACACTTGCAGATGGAATGTCCACGGCTCTTTATATCATGGGTTATGAGAAAGCTTGTCAATTCTGGCGGCAGCGCAGGGAAGAATTCAATGTGATCCTGGTAACAGATGATGGGAAGATTCATATTTCAGAGAATCTTAAGGAAAATTTTCAGACAGAATGTGATCTGGAAATGATTGAATCCGGAAGTGAATAATTGCAGCTATAAAAGAGTTGTTGACAGCAGGTGAATTATTTCTGCAGAAATCAGTAATGAAAGGTATGAAAATAAAAAGTTGAAATGAATGAGAAAAATGCAAGGGAGAGCAGCCTATGAATGAAAACAAAAGAGAGCGAAAATTTCTTAAAGGCTTTAAAAGTATTCAAAGCACTATATTTGTGGCTGTTTCTGCTCTGGTTCTCTGTGCGGTGCTTGCAGCGACTGCAGTATCAGTAAGATATACGAATTCTACAGTTTATGAGAACTCTGCCATTTATACCCAGACAATTATACATCAGCTGAATCAGAATGTTGATTCGTATATTACATATATGGATAATATTGCCTCAGTTATTGCAAAAAGCCAGGATGCGTATCAGCTATTGTACCAGCGCATCGGTGAGGATGAGGCTGTAAAAGAAGGACACAGGAAACGTCTCCTGGAACAATTCAGTACGATATTGAAAGGCCGTGAT
>ENA-OQBL01000482-OQBL01000482.1-human-gut-metagenome-genome-assembly--contig:-NODE-482-length-20874-cov-2.410469_pt1 | contig 20874 bp, 34 predicted proteins | sample MGYA00242747_ERZ504553 | MGnify/ENA primary metagenome ERZ504553 (study PRJEB26092, sample SAMD00036240) | human gut metagenome | host: Homo sapiens | study: EMG produced TPA metagenomics assembly of...
CGGCACGCCGGAAAAGCCTTCTGCGCTTTCCGGCGTGCCGTAATTTTTGATGGAAGGGCGCACCTTCCCAGAGCCCTCGCCGGTCATGCCGAACAGCGGGGGTCCGGGGCAGGCGGATCAGTCCCTGCCGCAGGCGTGCAGGAACTCTTCGACGGTCAGGAAGACGCCCTCGTACCCCAGACGGGTACAGAGCTGCGTGACGTGGGGCGGGTCCAGACGGGCGGCCTGCAATGCCTCAGCGTCCGAAAAGACGCGGCGCGGCGTGCCTTCGGCCACCACGCGGCCCTGGGCCATGACGATGACCCGCTCAAAACATTCGGCCACAAAATCCATATCGTGCAAAATGGCCAGCACCAGCTTGCCGCGCTGCGACAGGGTGCGGACAATCTCGGCGATGCGGCGGCGGCCGCGCACATCCTGGGCGATGGTCGGCTCATCCAGGATCAGCACATCGGGGTCCATGGCCAGCACCGAGGCGATGGCCACCATCTTGCGCTCATAGAGTTCGAGGTCGTAGGGGTTGCGGTCCTCCAGGCCGGCCAGGCCGGTCATGGCGAGTGCTTCGCGGGACTTTTCCCGGGCGGTCTTTTCGTCCATGCCGATGTTCAGCGGGCCGAACATGACCTCGTCGAGGACGTTGTAGCGGAAGATCTGGTCGTCGGGGTTCTGGAACACATAACCGACCTGGGCGGCCAGCGATGCGACGGTGCGCCCGGCGATGTCCTCGCCGCGGAACCGAATGACGCCGCCTTCGGGCCGGAGCAGGCCCTTGAGCAGCTTGACAAGCGTCGTTTTGCCGGCGCCGTTCTGGCCGATGATGGCGGTGGGACGGGCGTCCAGCGTCAGGCTGATTTCATGGAGCACCGGCGTGCCGGGCCGGTAGGAGAAGCGCAGCTTTTCGATCTCAAAGAGAACGGGGCGGGTCTCCACGGGGACGGCGGGCGGCGGCTGGATGGACTCGACGCGGTGCAGGCGGCCGGCGGCCTCCTCGGCCGTGACGGGATAGCTTCCGTCCGGCAGGGCGGCGCCCAGCGCACGGCAGATCCGCGTGAATGCCGGGGGCTGCACCCCCAGCTCCTCGAGGTCGGTGCGGGAGAAGATCTTCTGCGGGGTATCAAAGGCGATCTGCCGGCCCTTGTGCAGCAGCAGGATGCGGTCGCAGTAGGCGGCAATCTTCTCGATCTTCTGCTCAATCATCAGGATGGTGATGCCGCTGCGGGCCAGCTTGTCCACGGTGCGGAACACTTCCTCGCTGCCCTGCGGGTCCAGCTGGGAGGTGGGTTCGTCCAGCACCAGGATGTCGGGGTTCATGACCAGCACGCTGGCGATGGCCACGCGCTGCATCTGGCCGCCCGAAAGGTCAAAGGGGTTGCGGTCGCGGTACTGCCAGATGTCCAGCAGTTTGAGGGCTTCCTCGGCGCGGCGGTGCATCTCCTCCCGGGGGACGCCCAGGTTCTGCATTCCGAAGGCAACTTCCTCATAGACGTTGTCCTTGGCGCCGGAAAGCTGGTTGAAGGGGTTCTGAAAGACAAGGCCCACCTTGCAGCACAGTTCCGAGATGGGGGTGGTCTCGGCGGGCAGGTCCTCGATCAGGACACGGCCGCCATAGGCGCCCTTGTAGAACTGGGGCACCAGACCGATCAGGGCCTGGCTCAGGGTGCTTTTGCCCGCGCCGTTCTCACCGACAATGCCGATGAACTCGCCCTTCTCGACCGTGAAGCTCAGCCCGTCCAGGGCCAGCGACTCGGTGTTGGGGTAGCGGTATTTGAGGTTTTCCACAGCAATCACAGGCATTGGACAATCCTCCACAGCAGTGCGGCCGCAATCATGGCAAGCAGCACGACAGTGATGGGGGTATCCCCGCGGTGCGGCGTGCGGTCGGCAAGGTAAGTTTTTTTCTGTTTGGCGGCAAATCCGCGCACTTCCAGCGCCACCGCGCGTTCCCGGGTGTTGATGAGCGAGCTCATGACCACCGGCGAGATCAGCGGCAGGAAGGCCTTGGCGCGGGTCAGCAGACTGCCCTCGGTTTCCAGGCCGCGGCTGCGCTGGGCATCGGTGATGGTGTTCATCGTGCCGGTCATCTGGGGCACGATCTGGAACACCGAGGTGATGATGTAGCCCATCCGGCGGGAGAAACCGCGCTTTTCCAGTTCCTCGACCAGCTCGGAGGGCTTGGCCGAGAGCACCAGAATCGCAAAGGAGAGCAGCATGTTCAAAACGTTGCAGCCGATGTGCAGCGCATACAGCAGACCCTCGCGGTAAAAGTGCAGCGGTCCGATGCTGAACAGGATGTTGCGGTTGCTCTGGTTGAACAGGCCATGGATCAGAAAGATGGTGATCAGGATCGTGAAGGAGAAGGCTATCAGCGGAACCACCCGCTTGAGCAGCCTGCCGCTGGCCAGCACCGCCAGACTGAGGGCGATGAAGATGGCAAAAAAGGACAGCTTGCCCACCAGCAGCGGCACACTGATGGCCGTGGCAATGTACGCCAGCTTGGTAAAGGGATGAACCTTGCACAGCCAGCTGCCGTTATCCACATAAAGACTGATACTTTTCATAGCTTACTCGAGGTGTTCGATCTTGGCGTTGGCGTCGTAGAGGGCCGTCAGTTTGCGGGGCAGGCCCTTGAGGACAAAGTAGACAACGATGAGGGTGATGATCTTGTCGGGAACATCGACGACGATCTCATCCAGGAAGGAGCCCAGCAGGGTGGAAAGGCCGGCGGCCTGGGTGGCGGCGAACACCATATCGCCCCAGACATTGCCGGTGGTGCCGCCCCAGAAGATGACGTTGAGCGGGGTGGAGATCAGCACGGCCACAAAGCCGGCCACGCAGGCGGTGATGAGCGCCTTGGGGAAGGACTTCATGAAGCCCAGGCGCGCCATGATGCCGGCGGCCAGGCCGATGCCCAGGCTGGTCAGCGCATAGATCAGCGTGATGTTGTCGCCGGCGGTCAACCCGTAAATCAGGTTGTTGGCCGCGCCGCAGATGCCGCCGATGATGGGGCCGCCCAGGCAGCCGCCGATGCAGGTGCCGATGGAATCCAGCCAGAGGGGCAGTTTGAGCAGGCTGGCGAACATCTTGCCCAGATAGTTGATGCCGATGCAGGCCGGGATCAGAACGATCGTTGCCGCATCAAATTTGGTCTTGAACAGATTCACGGGATATTCCTCCTTTATATTCTTCCGGTTCAGGCCCGGGAAGATCCTTGATGAAACACATCCAGCGCATCGAGCGCCGTGCAGATTTCCAGATGCTCACCGGCGGCAGCCGCCTGCTCGCCGTTCTGGTAGCGGCCCACGCTCTCGGCGACGTTCTTGTGGAAGCCCGCCACCACGTTGAGGATGGACGCACAGCGCACGCCCCGCAGCCGGCCCACGACCAGCATGGTCGCGGTCTCCATGTCGGAGGCGATGACGCCGCGGCGGGACCAGGTCTCGTACAGGGCGGGGTTGTCGTCGCGGTACATGCAGTCATGGCTGCGCGCAATGCCGATCTGATAAGGTGCCTGCTGCCGCCGGGCCGCCGTGCGGCAGGCGTTGAGCAGGTCCAGGTCGGGCACGGCGGGGTATTCGGCGGGCAGATACCCCGCCGAGGTGCCGTCGTCCCGCACCGCGCCGCAGACCAGCACCAGATCGCCCAGATCCAGCGTCGGGGTCAGGGCGCCGCAGCTGCCGATGCGGATCATCTGCCGCACACCGGTGCGGGCCAGCTCCTCGACGGCAATCGCCGTGGACGGACCGCCCATGCCGGTGGAGATGATGAGCACCGGGCGTCCCTTCCAGAGTCCGCGGACGCTCTTGTACTCCCGGTTGAACATCAGTTCCTCGGGCTGCTCCAGCAGCGCCGCCACCCGGTCCACCCGGGCCGGATCGCCGGGCAGGATCGCGTCCTCAATGCCGAGATCCTCCGGCAGCTGAATATGTGCCATACGAACGGCCATGACAATCGCTTCCTTTTTGAATATTTTGTGGTGTTTTGTTTAGTTTCTCCGGTATTGTTATTAAAGTAACACCTCCGCCGTCAAAAGTCAAACCTTGTCAATTCCCGGCGCGGTGCGGTATACTGAATCTGAAAATGCCGTCTGGTGCGGCGCGAAACAAAGGAGGAGTCCGCCATGTCCAACCATGATCTGCTGCTGGTGATTGATCTGCAGAACGTCTACACCGAGGGCCAGCCCTGGGCCTGCTGCCATATCCGGCAGGCCGCCCGCAACATCCGCAGGCTGCTGGATGCCGGCGTCTGCGGCGAGGTCCTGTTCACCCGCTTTGTGCCGCCCGCGCAGCCGGAAGGGCATGTGGCGGGAGTACAACCGCGTGAATGCGGCCGTCAACGCCGACGCCTTTGCCAACGCGATGCTGCCCGAGATGGCCCCTTATCTGGAGCGGTATCCGCTGCTCGACAAGTCGGTCTATTCGTCCTTTTCCGATTCCGAAGGTGCGGGAGGCCGCGGCCCGGGCCGACCGGGTGGTGGTGACCGGCGTGGTGGCGGAATGCTGTGTGCTGTCCACCGTGCTGGCGGGCATTGATCTGGGGCACCGGATGGTCTATCTGACCGACGCGGTGGCCGGCGTGACGCCGGAATCCGAGGCGCAGGCCGAAGCCATTGTCTCCTACCTGACGGTGCCCCACACCGAGGTGCTGACCACCGGGGCGTATCTGGAGCAGAGCCGGTAATTTTTTGCCCCTCCCCTATATCATAGCGTACCGCAGGCATTGGCACAAGCGTTCCGGCAACTTTTTCCACAAAAAAATTACAGGCTTCCCGGGAAAGTTCCGGGAAGTCTGCCAGTTCAGCGGGATTTGGCGGCGCGCGGCGCGGTCAGCCGATAGCTCTCGGCGATCAGGTCAAAGATCTGGTCGGCGGTCATGCTGCCGTCCAGCACAATGCCGATCCAGTGGCGCTTGTTCATATGGTAGGCGGGCACGACGGCCGGGTAGGTCTGTTTCCAGAAATCGCCCCAGGCCGGTTCCGCCTTGACGTTGACCCACAGCCGGCCCTGCCGCTCAAAGATCAGCGCGTAGGACCGCCGGTTGGTGCGGTGCCGCATCACCGTCCAGTTGGGGTCGTCGAAGGGATAGTCCTCGTAACTGTCGGGCAGCCGGCCGCACAGGGCAATGAGGTCGGCGCGGTTGAGCGGCGGGTTCAATAGCGTTCGCGGCGCATCATCCAGTCCTCACAGACTGCCTGCGCGGCCTCCGCGGTCCTGGCAACGCAGGAAAAATACTCCCGCGCTCCGAACAGTAATCATAACGGACACCGCCGCTGACCGGAACCCAGCGTTCCTGCCCCGGCAGAAGAAAAGCAATCTCCACGTCACAGCACTCCCCATCGGAATTTTGCGGGCCTGCGGCCCGCTTTGTATCATACCACGGCCGGGACGTTTTGCCCATGGAGAAAACGCCCCGGCCCTGCCTGTCACTTTGTTGCATCGGCGATCCCGCACTCGATGGCGACCTTGAGCACGCCGTCGCGGTGATGTTCAAACAGATCATACGCGCGGTCGATCTCCCGCAGCGGGAAGGTGTGGGTGATCAGCGGCGTGGTGTCCAGCCGGCCCGCCGCGATCAGGTCCAGGATCTCGCCGCAGTGGCAGCCGTCCACGCCGCCCGTCTTGAGGTCAGGTTCTTGCCGTACATCCGGGGCAGCGGCAGCGTCTGCGGTTCGTCATAGAGGGCCACCACCGTCACCACGGCGTTGGGCCGGGCACATTCCCAGGCCAGGCGGAAGGTGTCGGGGCTGCCCGCCACCTCCAGCACCGCATCGGCGCCGCCGTGGCGGCTGTTGGCACGGACAACCTCCGGCAGGCCCTCGGGCGGGACGGCTAGCACCTGCGGCGCATGGGCGCGCACAAACGCCAGCCGCCCCGGGGTCCCGGTCGCAGACAATGATGCGCCCCGGCTGCAGCAGCTGCACACACTGCAGCGTGCACAGGCCGGTGGGACCGGCACCCAGGATCAGCACGGTGTCGCCGGGACGGATTTCGGCAATGCGGGCCGCCCAGTACCCGGTGGCCAGCACGTCCCCGACAAACAGCGCCTGCCGGTCGGTGACGCCGTCGGGGATGCGGTTGAGCCCCTGGTCGGCGTAGGGCACCCGGACATACTCGGCCTGGCCGCCGTCAATCCGGCAGCCCAGCGCCCAGCCGCCCTCGGGGTCGGTGCAGTTGTTGACCCAGCCGTTGCGGCAGAAAAAACAGTCCCCGCAGAAGGTCTCGACATTGACGGTCACCCGGTCCCCGGGGCGGACTGCGGTCACTGCCTCGCCCACCTCGTCCACGATGCCGACCATCTCGTGTCCCACCGTGATGCCCGGCACCGCCCGGGGCACCGAACCGTGCTTGATGTGCAGGTCGCTGGTACAGATGCTGGCCAGCGTCACCCGGACGATGGCATCCCGCGCATCCCGCAGGACCGGCCGGGGTTTGTCCCGCAGCTCAAATTTTCCGTGTTCGACATAGGTATAGGCCAACATACTGCCACGCTCCTTCGGACCAGGCGGTCCCGTTTTCTTTGAGTGTACCATGCGGCGCGCCGATCTGCAACTGTCGGTGGACCCGGGGCCTGCTTTGTGCTATACTGTCGGCGGGGGTGACGAGGATGAACAATCGCCGGTTTTGTTTACGGCACACTGATGACCGGTCAGTGCGCCGACAACCGTCTGGAGGGCGCCGTGTTCGCGGGACCTGCCCGTCTTGACGGCTACGCGCTGTACGATCTGGGGCGGTACCCCGGCATTGTCGCGCAGCCCGGCGGCACCGTATGGGGCGAACTGTGGTACACCGACGACCAGACGGTGGAGCAGATGGACCTCTACGAGGAGGAGGGCTCGCTGTACCGGCGCAGCCCGGTCCGGGTCCTGTGCGGCGGCACGCTCCGCGAGGCGGAGGCCTATGTGTACCTGCACGAAGTCCAGGGTGAGCCCTGGACCGAGCGGTGGCATGCCCGCTGACACGCACCGCAAAACGGCGCTCTCCGGTTACCGGAGGGCGCCGCTTTTTTGCTGCCGGGGCGGCCAATTTTTGGCTTGCGCCTTTCGTATGGCCGTGTATAATCAAAAGGGAACTGAACTGTAGAAAGGGCGCATATCGTGAAAGAACAACATCCTGCCGAACCGCATTACCTGACCTGTGAGAGGAACTGGGTCTACTTCACACTGATCGCCGTCGCGGGGTTCTGGGGTGCCTACACCTATCTGCTGCGCGGCAACGTATTCTGCAACGCCCAGACCGGCAACGTCGTGCTGATGGGCCTGGCGCTGGGGTCCGCCGAATGGGCAAAGGCGGGGTATTATCTGGTCCCGATCTCGGCCTACATTCTCGGCGCGTTCGTGTCGGAGCTGCTGCCCAACCCGATCAAGCACCGGTTCAACGTCCGGTGGGACACCGTGCTGATGCTGATTGAGATGATCGCGGTGCTGGGGCTGGGGTTTCTGCCCGAGACCGCGCCGGTGCAGATCTGCCAGGTGGTCATCAACTTTGTGGCCTCGATGCAGTACAATACCTTCCGGCAGGCCGAGGGCGTCCCGGTGGCCACCACCTTTGCCACCAACCACATCCGGCAGATCGGCGTCGGGCTGGCCAAGGAGCTGCGGCACCGCCACAGCGCCGACAAATCCCACCGCCGCAAGCTGGCCCGCCACTGCGGGATGCTGTTTTTCTTCATCCTGGGCGCGTGACGGGCACGGTCTTCTGCCATCTGCTGGTGGGCCGGGCCATCTGGCTCACCATGATCCCGCTGGGGATCATCTTCCTCACGCTGCTCCACGCCGACCGCACCACCGAGAAGGAACTGGTGGAACAGAAACCCGCCGGCCACTGACCCGGGCCGCGCCGAACAGAAAGGAACCGTCTATGAAATTTGGAATTCTGGGTGCCGGATTCATCGCCGCCGTCATGGCGGACACGCTGTGCCGGATGGCGCAGCAGGGCGAAACCGGGGCCGAACTGTATGCCGTTGCGGCGCGGGACATCGGCCGCGCCCGCGCCTTTGCCGCCGAGCACAACGTGCCGAAAGCCTACGGCAGCTATGAGGAGATGCTGCGGGACCCTGCGGTGGAGGTTGTCTACATTGCCACGCCCCACTCGCTGCATTACCGCCACATCAAGCTCTGCGCCGACCACGGCAAGCACATCCTGTGCGAGAAGCCCTTCACGGTCAGCGCCCGCCAGGCCGAGGACGCCCTGCGCTACGCCCAGGCCCGGGGCGTGCTGGTCACGAGGCCATCTGGACCCGGTACCAGCCGATGCGGCGCATCATCCGGGAGGCGGTGGAATCCGGAAAGATCGGCGAGCCCCGGCTGCTGACCGCCAATCTGGGCTATGAGATGACCGGCAAACAGCGCATCATCCTGCCCGAGCTGGCCGGCGGCGCGCTGCTGGATGTGGGGTTGTACCCGCTGCATTTTGCCGAGATGGTGTTCGGCCGCCCCGATGAGGTCCGGGGTCTGTGCACCAAGAACACGCACGGCGTGGATATGACGGACTGCATCACGCTGACCTGGAAGGACGGCCGGGTGGCCAACCTGACGGCCGCGGCGAACGCGGTGTCCGACCGGTACGGCGTGATCTACGGCACAAAGGGGTATCTGATGGTGGACAACATCAACAACCCCCAGGGGCTGCGGATGGTGGATGACACCGGCCGTCTGATCGAGGAGATTGCCTGTCCGCCCCAGCTGACCGGCTACGAGTACGAGGTCCGCGAGACGGTGGACTGCATCCGCCGGGGGCTGCCGGAATGTCCTTCGATGCCCCACCGCGAGACGGTCCACATGATGGAGCAGATGGATCATCTGCGGGCCCAGATGGGCATCCGTTACCCGTGTGAGGAGACCGACGATCCCGCATGATTCCAAAACCCCCGGCACCTTGCGGTGCCGGGGGCATTCTTGTTTATTCGCCGATCAGAAGGCGCAGATCCTCCTCGACACTGCCGATCCCGGCAATGCCGAACTGTTCGACCAGCACCTTGGTCACGTTGGGGCTGAGGAAGGCCGGCAGCGTGGGGCCGAGGTGGATGTTGTGGATTCCCAGAGAGAGCAGGGCCAGCAGCACGATGACGGCTTTCTGCTCATACCAGGCGATGTTGTAGACGATGGGCAGGTCGTTGATGTCGTCCAGCCCGAACACTTCCTGGAGCTTGAGGGCAATCAGGGCCAGCGAGTAGGAGTCATTGCACTGGCCGGCGTCCAGCACCCGGGGAATGCCGCCGATGTCGCCCAGCGCCAGCTTGTTGTACTTGTACTTGGCGCAGCCGGCCGTCAGGATGACGGTATCGCGGGGCAGGGCCCGGGCGAACTCGGTGTAATACTCGCGGCTTCTGGCACGGCCGTCACAGCCGCCCATGACGACGAACTTTCGGATGGCGCCGCTCTTCACGGCCTCCACGATGCGGTCCGCCAGCGCAAAGACCTGGGCATGGGCAAAGCCGCCGACGATCTCGCCGGTTTCCAGCTCGGCGGGCGGCGGGCAGGTCTTGGCCTGCTCGATGATGCGGGAGAAGTCCTTGGTCTCGCCGATGCCGCCCGGAATGTGGGGGCAGCCCGGATACCCCGCCGCCCCGGTCGTGTACAGCCGGTCCTTGTAGCTGTCCTTGGGCGGGACGATGCAGTTGGTCGTCATGAGGATCGGGCCGTGGAAGGCCTCGAACTCCTCCTTCTGTTTCCACCAGGGCGTTGCCGTAGTTGGCCCACCAAAGTTCGGGTATTTCTTGAAGGCCGGATAATAGTGGGCGGGCAGCATCTCGGAATGGGTGTAGACATCCACGCCGGTGCCCTGGGTCTGTTCGAGCAGCATCTCGAGGTCGCGCAGGTCATGCCCCGACACAAGGATGCCCGGATTGCCGCGCACGCCCAGCGACACACGGGTGATCTCGGGGTTGCCGTAGGCCTCGGTGTTGGCCTTGTCCAGCAGCGCCATGCCCGCCACGCCGTACTTGCCGGTTTCCAGCGTCAGGTTCACCAGGTCCTGCACGGTCAGGCTGTCGTCCAGCGTCGCAGCCAGCGCCCGCTGCAGGAAGGCGTCCACCTCGGGGTCGTCCTGAAGCAGCACGTTGGCGTGCTTGGAGTAGGCCGACAGGCCCTTGAGTCCGTAGGTGATGAGCTCCCGCAGCGAGCGGATGTCCTCGTCCCGGGTGGAGAGGACACCCACCGTCCGGGCCTTCTCCTCCCAGTCGCCGCTGCCGTCCCACAGAGCCGCCTCAGGCAGGCCGTCCCGGCGGTTCAGCCGGGCCAGCTGCTCCTGCCGCGCCTCCAGCGTGGCACGGATGCGCGCCTCGATGCTCTCGCGGTCAAAGTTCGCATTCGTGATGGTGGTGAACAGGTTCAGCGTGATCAGGTGATTGATCCCGGCGGGGATGGTCTGCCCTTCCCGGCGCAGCGCCGTCGTCACGGCGGACAGCCCCTTGCTCACATACACCAGCAGGTCCTGCATGGCCGCCACATCGGGCTGCTTGCCGCAGACGCCCACCATCGTGCAGCCTTTGCAGCCGGCGGTCTCCTGGCACTGGTAACAAAACATCTTCTCGTTCATGGGTGTTCTCCTTTGGTTCAGAATACAACCACCAGCAGCATCTTGAACATCTCGGCGCCGCTGACGGCATGGGGATGGCCGGCAGGCATCACGATGGACTCGCCCTCGTGCAGAAGGTACTCGGTGCCGTCCAGCACAATCCTGCCCACACCGTCCAGGCAGGTCACAAAGGCGTCGCCGCCCGCGGCATGGGTGCTGATCTCCTCGCCCTTGTCAAAGGAAAACAGCGTGATGCTCACCGCATCATTCTGGGCCAGCGTCTTGCTGACCACCTGGCCTTTCTGGTACGAGATTTCATCCTTCAGCGTCAGCACTTCGGACTGCGCAATATTCTTCATCTTGACGTTCATTCGATAACCTCCCGGTGTATTCAGTGTTTGTCTTCCGGCCCGGTTTTACTCATTCGCTGCAACCGTTTTCCGCCGGATAACGCCCTTATCATATCTGTCCCGCGCCGGAAAGTATGTTGTCAGAACCACAAAGTCAAAACTTTCCTGGCGCCGATGCAAAAACATAGTGTTGTTTTTTATGAAAAGAATACAAAATGTATTGTGCGGGACCGCTTGCAGACAGGCGCCGCCGGGCTTATACTGAAACCGACAGGAGGGGTTATCCATGAAAGTATACGGAACACACATCTGCATTGACTGCCGCAATTACCAGGCCATCCAGGCCAGCCGCGGGTTTGAGGCGGAGTTCATCGACATCACGGCCGACACGGCCAACCTGAAGGAATTTCTGGCGCTGCGCGACCACGACCCGGTGTTTGCCCCGGTGCGGGAGCACGGCGGCATCGGCATCCCGCTGTTTGTGCGGGAGGACGGCCGCAAGACCTTTGACATCGACGAGGCACTGTCCTGGATCGGTCAGCCGCCGGTGCGCGAGGAAGAGATCGTCGAGCACCGCCCTTGCTGCGACAGCTGCCAGTGAACGGCAAAGCCCCCCGGCCATCCGGCCGGGGGGCTTTTGCTGTGCCGACAACGATTTGCGAACAAAAATCCAGCAATCCGAACATCTGTCACTATACGGGCAGGGGGCGGCGGGGGTATGATAGGAGCAGAAGTGCCCCGTCAGTCGGTGCCTGAGAACTGGCGGCGGTAGGCCTGGGGCGTAAAGCCGGTCTGGCGGCGGAAGACGCGGAAAAAGTAGTTGTAGTCCGCAATGCCGATCTGCTGGCAGATCTGGTTGTTGGTCAGCCGGGTGGTGGTCAGCAGGCGGATGGCGCGCTGGATGCGCAGCCGGCGGACCGACTCGTTGATGCCGCAGCCGTAGGTTTCCTTGGAGAGCTGGTACAGCGCGGTGCGGCCCATGCCGAGCGCCGCGCAGATGCGGTCGCTGGACAGATCCTCGGCCAGGTGATCGGCCAGAAAGCGGTTGAGTGTCTCGGCCGGGCTGCCCGGCACAAGGCGGGCCATGTGGACCTGACACAGCGCCCGGGCCGAGAGGGCGAGCAGGTCGCACGCCGCCCGCAGCCGCTGGTACGGGGTGCGGGGAAGCTGGCGGTAGGCCCGGTAGAGTTCCTCCTGACGAATCGGATACCCGGCGCAGAGCTGCCAGGCGCGCTGCCATTCGGCCTGTTCGTCGGCGCCCTGCACGATATGGCTGAGCAGCAGATACCCCACGACCACACCGTCGATCTGGATGGGCGTGATGGCCTCGATGAGGCCGGCGTGGCAGGGATAGATCCAGGTGGTCTTTTCCTGCCGGGCCTGGCGGCAGGCTTTCTGGTCGCACAGGCGGCAGCCCATCTCGCCCTGGGGGGTGGCGCGCACCAGACGGCAGTAGTCCGGCAGCTGCTGCGGGTAGGACAGAATGTCCATCCCCCACTCGTCAAAGACGACGGTGCGCAGACCGGTCAGCTCATAAAAATCCCGCAGCAGCACCAGCAGCTCCCCTTTGTCAAAGACCGCACGCACGAATCATTCCCCCTTTTTCCTGTATTGTAAACGGCCCCTGCGGCCGTGTCAATTCCCATTTCCGACAGGCGGTGATCCTATGCAGAAACTTGAACAAAAATCCACTTCTCTGGGCCTGGAACTCGGTTCGACCCGCATCAAGGCGGTGCTGGCCGGGCCGGACGGCACCGTGCTGGCGTCCGGCGCCCACGACTGGCAGAACCGTTTTGAAGGCGGGTACTGGACCTACCATCTCGACGAGGTCTGGACCGGCGTACAGCACGCCTTCCGCGATCTGGCCCGCAACTATGAAGCGGCCTTCGGCGAACCGCTGCGGACGGTGGGCGCCCTGGGGGTCTCGGCGATGATGCACGGTTACCTGCCCTTTGACCGGCAGGGCCGTCCGCTGACCGCCTTCCGCACCTGGCGCAACACAACGACCCGGGCCGCGGCCGAGGCACTGACCGAGCGGTTCCGGTTCAACATTCCGCAGCGGTGGACGGTGGCGCACTTTTACCAGGCCATCCTCAACGGGGAGGACCATGTCCGGCAGGTGGACTTCCTGACGACGCTGGCGGGCTATCTGCACTGGCAGCTCACGGGGCAGAAGGTCCTGGGCATCGGGGATGCGTCGGGCGTCTTTCCGATTGACAGCCGTACCTGCGACTACGATGCCGGGATGCTGGCCTCCTTTGACGAGCTGCTGGCCGGGGCGGGGCTGCACTGCCATCTGCGGGACCTGCTGCCCCGGGTACTCTGCGCCGGTCAGGACGCCGGCGCCCTGACCGAGGCGGGGCGCGGCTGCTGGACCCGACGGGCACGCTGGGCGCCGGCATACCGCTCTGCCCGCCGGAGGGAGATGCCGGCACCGGCATGGCCGCCACCGACAGTGTGGCCGTGCGGACCGGCAACGTCAGCGCCGGCACCAGCGTCTTTGCCATGGTGGTGCTGGAAAAGCCGCTGGCAAAGGTACACCCCGAGATTGATCTGGTCACGACGCCGGACGGGCGGCCGGTGGCCATGGTCCACTGCAACACCTGCACCTCCGATCTGGACGACTGGGTCAGGCTGCTGGGCGAGATGGCGGCGGCCGCCGGGGCGACGCTGAGCCGGAATGAGCTGTACACCCTGTTTTACCGCAAGGCCCTCGAAGGGGACCCCGACTGCGGCGGGCTGGTGAATTTCAACTGTTTTTCGGGCGAGCCGGTGACCGGATTGCCGGACGGACGGCCGCTCCTGGTGCGCCGCCCCGATGCCCGGTTCACGCTGGCCAACTTTGCCCGCGTCCAGCTGTACGCCTGTCTGGCCACACTGAAATACGGGCTGGACATCCTGTTCGAGGAGGAACAGGTCACGGCGGATCATCTGCTGGGCCACGGCGGGCTGTTCAAGGTCCCGGTGGTGGGCCAGAACTGCTGGCCGGAGCGCTGGGCGTGCCGGTCTCGGTGATGCAGACCGCCGGGGAGGGCGGTCCCTGGGGCATGGCGCTGCTGGCGGGCTACCGGCTGCACCGGGCGGAAGGCGAAACGCTGGAACAGTATCTGCACCGCCGCATCTTTGCGGGGGCCGTCGGCAGCACCGTGCAGCCCGATGCCCGGGACAGCCGCGGATTTGCCGCGTTTATGAAACAATACATCCGCTGTCTGGCGGTGGAACGCGCCGCCATCGACGCACTGCCGTGACAAGGAGGTTTTGACAATGCGTATGCAGGAATATGAATTCTGGTTTGTGGTGGGCAGTCAGTTTCTGTACGGACCCGAGGTGCTGGAGACCGTGGCCCGCCGTGCCGCCGAGATGGCGGATCTGCTGAACGCCTCGGGCAATCTGCCCTGCAGGATGGTCTACAAGGTCACGGCCAAGACCAACCAGGAGATTGCCGACGTGGTGCGCGAGGCCAACTACGACCCCCGCTGTGCGGGCATCATCACCTGGTGCCACACCTTCAGTCCCAGCAAGATGTGGATCAACGGCTTTGTGAATCTGCAGAAGCCCTACTGCCATTTTGCCACCCAATACAACCGCGAGATCCCCAACGAGGAGATCGACATGGATTTCATGAACCTGAACCAGGCCGCCCACGGCGACCGGGAGCACGGGTTCCTGGCGGCCCGGCTGCGGATGCCGCGCAAGATCATCGCCGGGTACTGGCAGGATGAGGAAGTCCAGAAGCGTCTGGGCCGCTGGATGCGCGCCGCCGTCGGCGTGGCGGTCTCCCGCCAGCTGAAGGTCATGCGGTTCGGCGACAACATGCGCGAAGTGGCCGTGACCGAGGGCGACAAGGTGGAGGTCCAGGCCAGGCTGGGCTGGCAGGTCAACACCTGGGCCGTGGGCGACCTGGTCCAGGTGATGAACGAGGTCACCGACGCCGAGATTGACGCCCTGATGGAAGTCTACCGCGCCAGCGGCGCCGGCGGCCAGAAGGTCAACAAGACCTCCTCCGCCGTGCGGCTCATCCACATCCCCACGGGAATGAAAATGGCGATCATGACCGCTAGGGTAATAGCGATCACTGCCAGGCGCTTATATCGAAGCGATCGTTTTACTTTTTTGAGGCTCTCCGTCTTTTGTTCCTCCCTTTCTGGGGAGGGAAGGGCCAGATCCACCGCCTCCTGGAGCTTGTGAAACTCCTCCTGGCAGGCCTCGCAGTCTTTCAGGTGCTCCTCTACCAGGGCCGCGGTGTCGGGGGAGGCGACGCCGTCGTGGTACAGGGGCAGCAGGTCTTGGATGACTTTGCAAGTGACTTTCATTCCAATGCCTCCTTTATCTTCATTCTCGCCCGGTGATAGGTGACCCGGGCCCAGCTCTCGGTCTTTTCAAACAGCCCGCCAATCTGGGCGAAGTTCAATTCCCCAAAGGTGCGCAGCCAGAACACCTCCCGGTAGGGTTCGGCCAGGCGGTGGAGCACCCGGTGGATTTTCAGGGCGTCCTCCTTGTCCCCAGGCGCTGTTCCAGGTCGGCGGGGTCGGGCCAGTCCTCCTCCAAGGGGGCGGACCGTTTTCGCTTTTTGAGAAGGGAGAAGTAGGTGTTCTGGCAATCTGGCACAGCCACACCTGCAGCCGGCACTCCCCGTGGAAGGAGCCGATGGCCTTCAGCGCCTTGAAAAAAGGGACTCTTGGGTCACCTCTTCCGCCATGTGGGGGTCGTGGGTCAGCTTTAGGCAGTAGCCGTACACCTGGTCGTAGTACTCCGCGTAGATGCGCTCGAAATCGTCCATCTCCTCACCCCTCTCCGTCTATAGGACTCCCCACCCCTGGTTTCGTTACAGCGGAATTTCTCTTTTTCTTAGCATACCTCATAAAAAACACTTTGAAAAGATGGTTTTTTCATTGACTTCTCTTTTCCCCGCGGTATAATCTAACCAGAGGAGGTGTTTAGCGTGAAGCTGTTTCTCATCTATTCCTGCATCGCCATCCCGGTGTGGGTGGCCCAGTTTGCCCTGTATTTCTTCCTGCGCTCTGCCGGCCGGATGAAGGAGAGCCTGGTGGCCAAGTGCGCGGGAAGCTTTCTGGCCGTGGGCAGCGCCGCTTTGGCCATGGCTGCTTTTCCCCAGGGCCCCGGCACGCCCTGGGCGTTCTGGTTCTTTGTGCTGTGCACCATTGCCGACGCCTTGCTGGAAATCAGCTTTGTGCCCGGCATGCTGGTGTTCGGCGCGGGCCATGTGTGTTTGATTGCCTGGCTGTGGGGATTGGCCACGCCCTCCTGGTGGAGCCTGGCTCTGTGGGTGGCTGTGTACATCCTCACCGCCATCCTGTTCCGCAAGGAGCTGCCCACCCTGGGCAAGCTGACAGCGCCCTTTCTGCTGTACCCGGCTTTGCTGGGGGGCAGCCTGGCGTTGGGCCTGCCGCTGGTGTTCCTGCTGGGCTGGGAGTGGTGGCCCGTGGCCTTGGGCACGCTGCTGTTTTACATCTCCGACATGCTGGTGGCGAAAAACCAGCTGGCCCACTGGGATGACACATGGCAGAAGCCCATCATGGTCCTGTACTGGGCGGCGCTGTACCTCATCAGCATGGGGCTGTGGGTAGTGTAGCCGCCCTGGCGGCAGAAACAATCCCCGCCGCCAGGGCAGGGAGGGAAAAGACAAAACAAGGTGGACTTTCTATGGAGATTCATCTGCGCACCGTAGTGGTGGACTGCGAGGACGGCCGCCGGGCAGCGAACTTCTATTCCAAGCTGCTGGGCTGGCCCATCACCATGGAGGACAACGGCTGGGTGCTGCTGCGGGACCCCAACGGCGGCACGGGACTTTCCTTTGAGACAGAGGAGAACTACGTGCGCCCCGTCTGGCCCGAGGAGCCCGGCAAGCCCATGAAGATGCTCCACCTGGACTTTCAGGTGGACGATTTACAGGCCGCCGAGGCCCACGCCTTGGCCTGCGGCGCGGTGAAGTCCCCCCAGCAGTTTTTAGAGGACCAGGGGGTCATCGTGTTCTTCGATACAGAGGGCCACCCCTTCTGCCTGTTCTTGGATTGAGCCCGCGAAAGCAAAAGGAAAGAGCCTCCCAGCCGGGAGGCCCTTTCCTTTTCGGGGAAATATTTTCAGAGAAGAACTTGTAATCAGTTGGGGAATACCAGGCGCACGGTGGTGCCTTCGCCTTCGGTGCTCTGCAGGCTGACCTTGGCGTTGTGGAAGGCCGCCCCATGCTTGACGATGGAGAGCCCCAGGCCTGTGCCGCCAATCTCTTTAGAGTGGCTCTTATCCACCCGGGTAAAAGCGCTCGAATACCCGGTCCACATCCGCCGCGGGGATGCCGATGCCCGTGTCCGTCACCGTGAGGGTGACTCCCTCGGGAAGGTTCTCCACATTCAAGGTGACCCGGCCGTTGTGCCTTGTTGTACTTTACGGCGTTGTCGCACAGGTTGTAGACCATTTCATCCACAATGCTCTTTACGCCGTTGACCATGGCTTTGTCCCCATAGGTGGTGATGACTACGCCATTTTTCTTGGCTGCGGGCTTTAGGCGGGCGGCCACGTCCCGAGCCACGGCAGAGAGGTCAAAATCCTCCCGTTCCAGCTGTACATCCGCCTCATCCAGGCGGGACAGGTTTAAAATGTCGTCCACCAGGGAGATCAGCCGCTGGGATTCCATATAGATGTTCCCGGCAAAGCGGGGGATATCCTCCGGCTTGACGATCCCGTTTTGGATGATCTCCGCGAACGACGGGAATGAGGTCGATGGGGGGTTTTTCAGCTCGTGAGAGACGTTGGCGGTGAATTCCCGCCGCAGGTTCTCACGCTCCTCCTGTTCGGTGATATCCAGCACCACAACCACGGCGCCCTCCACTTCGCCGTCCCGCAGAACGGGGTTGGCCATCACCTGGCAGCAGCGGCCGTTCTGCCGCAGCAGCTGTTCGCTGCGGCGCCCTGCCAGGGCCCCGTCCACCGCGCTGCGGAAGCCAGCGCTGCGGTTCAGGGCCAGGGCGCTGCCATGGTTTTCCGCCGGGGCGGCGTCCGCTCCCAGCAGCCGCAGCACACTGGTGTTGTAGGAGAGGATGTCCGTGTTGCTGTCCAGCACCAGAAACGCCTTCGCTCATATTTTTCCGTAATGGAGGTGAACTCCTCCTGCTTCTCACGCAGAGAACGCATCTGCTGGGCGATGACCTCATTTTGGTGGTTGATCTTCCCCAGCAGGGGGGCAGAGCTCGTCAGTACACATCGTTGTCCGCGGGGTGGTCCAGGTCCAGCCGGTTGATGGGGGCCACAATCTTCTTTGTCAGGAAGTTGGAGAAGAGGACGGTGAGCACAGCCACCACAACCGCCGCGCCGATGATCCAGGGCAGCACGGAGAACACAGCGGCAAAGACGGTGTCGGTTTGGGCCGCCACCCGCAGGACCTGGCCGTTTTCCAGCCGGACTGCGTAGTAATAGGTCTGCTCTGACAGGGTGCCGGACATGCGGGTGGATTCCCCTGCTCCAGTGGTAGAGGCGCGCTGCACCTCTTGGCGGTTTGCGTGGTTCTCCATGGTGGCCGGGTCGGCCTGGTTGTCAAAAATGCACCGTCCCGTCCGTGTCGATCAGGGTGATGCGGTTGGAGGTGTTGGCAACCGTGTCCAGGTACTCCTGGCCAGAGAGCTCCACCGCCTGGCGCACAAATTGGGTCTCCTCCCGCACCTCCGCTTTCATGCGGGAGTCTGAACTGCCGTAATAGACGAAGGTGGCCAGCAGAGAGGAGAGAAGGATGGTCACCAGCGCCAGAAGGCACATGTTTTTAAATATTTTTTTCCTCACAGGTGGTCAGTTCCTTTCTTGCGGCGCGCGGGCCTCACTCCCGCCGGTCGATCTTATAGCCCACACCCCGCACGGTCTCAATCAGAGGGCCGCACTCTCCCAGCTTCTGGCGCAGGGTGCGCACATGCACGTCCACAGTGCGGGTTTCCCCGTCAAAGTCATAGCCCCAGATGCGGGCCAGGATTTTGTCCCGGGTGAGCACCATGCCGTCGTTTTCCAAAGAAAGCACAAAGCTCAAATTCCTTCAGGGTTAGGGAGACTTCCTTCCCGTCCACCCTTACCAGGTGGCGGGAGGGAGAGACGTACAGCTTGCCCAGGGCGTACTCTTTTTCCCCCGTCTCTTGCGGGCCGGCCCGGCGCAGCAGCGCCTTTACGCGGGCCATCAGCTCCATCATGCCAAAGGGCTTTGGAACATAGTCGTCGGCGCCGCTGTCCAGCCCCAGCACCTTGTCATATTCGCTGTCCTTTGCGGTAAGCATCATCACCGGCAGCTTTTTGGTGGCGGGGTCTGCCCGCAGGTGCTTCAAAATCTGCAGGCCGTCCTCTTCGGGCAGCATAATATCCAGCAGAATCAGGCTGGGGGTTTCCTTCTCCATAGCGGCCCAGAACTCCGAAGGCTTGGAAAAGCCGACGGCCTCAAAGCCGGTGGAGTTCATGGTGTAGACCACCAGTTCGCGGATGCTGTTGTCATCTTCCAAAAAAATAGATCATATCTTTTCCCGGCCCGCCGGGCCGGACCGTCCTTTCTCAAAGGGATCCTTTCAAGCGCTCTCCTTTTTGCCAGTGAGGGAGTACTGCACCCATTCGGCCACGTTCACCGCGTGGTCCCCAATGCGCTCGAAGTACTTGGCCACCATCAGCAGGTCAATGCAGAACTCGCCGCTCTGGCGGTTTTCCGCAATCAGATGGATCAGCTCCATCTTGACTTTGTTGAAGAGTTCGTCCACCACATTGTCATACTGCATCACCTGGTGGGCCAGGGGCAGGTCTTGGCGGACAAAGGAGTCGATGGCGTCGGTGACCATCTTGATGGTGGACTCCGCCATCTCCTTGATATGCACCTTGCTGAAGGAAATGTCCCCCTTCTGCAGATAGGGCAGCAGCTCTGCAATGTCAGAGGTCTGGTCCCCAATGCGCTCCAGGTCGGTAATCATCTTCAGCGCCGAGGAGATCTGCCGCAGGTCGCCGGCCACGGGCTGCTGCTGCAAGAGCAGCCGCATGCACAGACTTTCAATCTCCCGCTCTTTTTGGTCAATCTCCAGCTCGATGGGCTTTACCTTTTTCGGCCAGCTCCATGTCGTTTTCCAGCAGGGCCTTGGCCACCGTGGAGATGGCGTCCTCGCACAGGGCGCCGGTGGTGATCAGCGCCACATTGAGCTGCTCCAGCTGCTCGTCAAATTTCGTTCTCATATTCCCGGCTCGTTCCTTTCTGTATCAGCCGAACCGGCCCCGTGATGTAGTCTTCCGTGCGCTTGTCCTTGGGCATGGAGAACACGGTCTCGGTGGGGCCCGAACATCCACCAGCTCGCCCAGCAGGAAAAAACGCGGTCTTATCAGAGATACGCGCCGCCTGCTGCATGTTATGCGTCACGATAACGATAGTATAGTCCGATTTCAACTCCATTGCAAGGTCTTCAATCTTGGAGGTGGAGATGGGGTCCAGGGCAGAGGTGGGCTCGTCCATCAGCAGCACCTCCGGCTCCACCGCCAGGGCCCGGGCAATGCACAGGCGCTGCTGCTGGCCGCCGGAAAGGCCCAGGGCGCTTTTCTTCAGCCGGTCCTTCAGCTCGTCCCAGATGGCCGCGCCCCGCAGGGACTTTTCCACAATCTCATCCAGCTTTACCTTGGAGTGGATGCCGTGGGTGCTGGGGGCCATAGGCGATGTTGTCGTACACGCTCATGGGGAAGGGGTTGGGCTTCTGGAACACCATGCCCACCCGCTTGCGCAGCTGGTTGACGTCGATGTTGCCGTAAATGTCCTCTCCATCCAGAAGGATCTCGCCGGTGATCTTGCAGCCCTCCACCAGGTCGTTCATACGGTTTAAAGACTTGAGCAGAGTGGATTTGCCGCAGCCAGAGGGTCCGATAAAAGCCGTTACCTCGTTGGGGGCGATATTCATGTTCACTGTTTTCAGGGCCTTAAAGTCGCCATAGTACAGGTCCAGGTCTTTTACTGCGATTTTATCCATAAGAAAACCATCCATTCCATTAGTTCATCATAC
>ENA-OQBL01000483-OQBL01000483.1-human-gut-metagenome-genome-assembly--contig:-NODE-483-length-20861-cov-3.731697_pt1 | contig 20861 bp, 9 predicted proteins | sample MGYA00242747_ERZ504553 | MGnify/ENA primary metagenome ERZ504553 (study PRJEB26092, sample SAMD00036240) | human gut metagenome | host: Homo sapiens | study: EMG produced TPA metagenomics assembly of...
TTTTTTATTAGGTTTGCAGATTTTAGGTTTATGCCATTGTCTGAAGTAAATCAACAAGTGAAGCAATAACCGTATCGGTATCACCCTTAAGAACAGGAAGTACCTGGTCTACAACACCTGAAACTGTTTCGTTGCCGCCTACAAGACCGGTTACAAGTGAACTGATCTTCTTGAAGTTGTCGCCTGCGTTTACAGTTTCGATTAAGTAGCTGAGAACTGCGATGAGAGTTTCTGAAGAGTTACCCTTAACGTAAATTCTTGTGCCGTAGGTAGCAGCCTGTGATGCGTCGGTAATTACCTTACCGTGGCTTGCAAGCTGTAACCAATTAATGTCGTTAAGCTTAATTCCAAGCGGTGTGCCCTTAATCTTAATCATTCCAAGAATGTTATTAAGAAGAGGAACGATAGCGTCAGCGCCGAGGAGTGGCTTAAGTGTTGCGTTAATATCATAGATATCAAGCTTGAAGTTTGATACGCCAATCTTGCCGAGGAGAGAGTTAAGGTCAACCTTAAGTGCCTTAAGAAGGGCAGGTAAGAGAGTGTTGAGGTCAACTACAGGCTTGACAGCGTCTATAAGTGCAGAGATAGGAGTGAGGAGATTGTCAAGGATCTGGCAAAGTCCGTTATTACCGATGAAGAGTGCAAGGTTTGGAAGCATTTCAAATAATGTTTCGAGAGGAGCATTGAGAATATCCTCAACCTTATCCCAGATAGGATTGATAATGTCAAGAAGAACATTATCATAAGCTTTCTTCATATCTTCTCTGTACTGATACTGAGTCTTAACGTTATACATTGAGAATGCTTCCATAAGAGGAACAATTGATGATGTATAACCGTTAGAACCAGGGATTCTTACGATATCGAAAAGACCGAGGTATGCGTCATTAAGAAGTACATCAAGTACGCCGAATACAGGACGAAGAACTGCAACGAGTGCATGGAAGAATGTATCTCTGTCCTTAACGCCCCACTTAAGAGCTGATGTATTAACCTTTGACCAAGAACCTGCCTTAGCGATTACGCTTGCATTAGCTGCATAAGTTTTGCCGTAAGCTTCGTTTGTAAGGAGCTTAGCAACATTGCTTGTTGAGAAGTCGATACCTGTTTGTGCAAGGAGGGAAACGAGTGAGCCGTCGCCAACCTTAACCTTTTCAACTGCACCGTAAAGACCGGTGAGAAGTGAGTTAACAATGTCATCCTTGAAGAGGAGGCCGCTGATTAAGTTGTTAAGACCGCCTTTAATTAAACTGCCAACAAGACCGTCAAGCATAGGAGGAAGATTCTTAAGGAAGTCAACGTCTACGCCCTTAGGATATGAGAAGTCGAATGAGCCTGTCTTATATGCGGTGTAATCCCAGAATGCATTAGTAGGTTCGCCTGTTAAGAAGTAGAATACTGCACGAACGATATCATCTTTTTCAGCCATGCTGATTGTAGTGAATACACTTGAGATGATTGACTTGAGCATACTGTTCTTCTTAATAGCGCCAATTGAAGAAACAAGTGATTTGATTGGTTTAGCGTTCTTAATAAGAGTGTCTGCCACATAGCGGAGAACTGCAACGAGAACCTCGCCCTTGTCAGCAACAACTTCCTTATTAGTGAACTTGCCTTCGGCATTCATAGCCTGTGACTTAGAGGTTACAACCTTGCCGTGAGCAGCGATTGTTGACCACTTGAAATCAGGAAGCTTGATGCCTGTTTTCTTAAGTAAGCTGTTAATAAGCGGAACAACGACGTCCTGAATGTTGCAAGACTTGAGGTCTGCAAGCTTAATGTTAAGCTTAACGCCTCTAACCTTAAGCAAGCTTGTTAAATACTTGCCGAGGTCCTTACCAAGAACCGCTGAAATAATCTTATCAACATCTAAACCTGCTGATTTAGCAGTTTTAACAATGTTTGTAATCGGAGCAAGGAGATTATCAAGAAGCTGGCCGATACCGTTGTTATCAATGAAGTATGCAAGGTTAGGAAGAACTGATGTAATTGTTTCAAATGGCTTGTCGAGAACTTGGTCAACAAAGCTCATAAGAGGATTAAGAACATCAAGAAGTACGTTATCCTTAGCCTTCTTGCAATCCTTCTGATACTGTGCAAATGTCTTAATCTTGCTGTTGCTTACCTGAAGAACATCAAGAAGAGGAACGATTGCACCTTCATAGCCGTTAATGCCGTTTACGCCGACATTGAGTGCATTAAGGTCAAGCTTAATTGTTGAAAGCTTAGAGTCGGCATTCATTGAATCCTTAGCTGTAAGAGTAAGAACACCTTTCTTAAGCTCATAGGTAAGAGCAATCTTGCTTGCTACCTTGCCGTCGCTTCCCTTAATATCAAGAGATGTTGAAGCCTTTGCAATTGTGATATTGCTAAGGTCAATCTTTCCTTCATTAAGGAATACGTTGAGAACACTGTTGAGAGGACGAAGAATTGCAACGAGTGCATGTACGAAGCCCTGCTCAGCCTTTGCGGAGCCATCCTTGAAGCCCCAGTTGATTGTTTTAACTTTCTTCCAGCTCTTAACCTTCTTGAGGGTTTTAGCTGCTGAAGAATAAGTTTTACCGTAGCTCTTATCCATAAGTAAGCCTGCAACGCCCTTAGGTGAAACAGTAATGCCTGCCATATTGAGATAAGGTGAAATAGTCTTTTTGTCAAGTGCACCGTAAAGTGCCTTAGCAAGTGAAGTGAGGTTAGCGTTTGTAAATACCAAACCGCTTACAACACCCTTAAGATTTGATGCGTCAACTACGCCAAAGTTAGTGAGAAGAGCCATAACTGCGTCAACTGCACTGTCAAGCTGGGTGATAGCTGATTCAGCATCGTAAGAAGAAATACCGTCAGGGTACTTGAACTTTAATGAAGTTCCCTTGTATTTGCTGTAAGCCCAATAAACTTCTGTAGGTGACTGTGTGAAGTCGAGAAGCTTGCCTACAATCTTAAGAAGTCCCATACCGTCAAGCTTACCTGTTTCGATATACTTGATGAGCTTCTTAACGCCTGAGCTTACCTTGTTGTTGCCCATAATCAAACCGATGATTGTGGAAAGGTTATGATTTGTCTTTACAAATTCAACAACATAATCGAGTACGTATACAAGTGTTTGAGCAGGAGTTGTTGTCTTGCCAAGCTTGTTCCAATTAATGTTGTTAAGTTTAATACCTGTCTTTGCAAGAAGGGTATTAATAATAGGAATAATGTTGTTGCCTGAAAGAGCATAGCCCTTAACCTTAAGTCCAAGCTCTTGCTTGTCGTTAACTGTGATTAAATCACCGAATGTCTTAGAAACGATACCTTCAAGCAGCGCTGCAAGTGACGGTGATGCGGCACCAAGCTTATCACTCTTAATCTTAAGAATGTTGGCTGCGCCGTTGAGCTCGTTTGCAATAGCCTTAACTGCGCTTGAAACAACAGAGGCAAGTGTAGGAGTTGTTGTATCGTCTAATACAACGCCGATAGCCGACACAAGATTGAGCAATGTTGTTGCAGGCTTTTCAAGGAACTTGTCAAGAAGTGAAACTATTGGATTAACAATACCGGTGAATACTTCATCACGGTATGGATTGCTCTTATCTGCAAACTTAGTAGGAGTATCAACTGTGATGCCTGTCTTTTGAGCTATTGTATTAAGAACAGGGTAGAGAGCATTTTCATAAATGCCTGTATCAATAAGAACTACGCCGAGGATAGAGGTGAGAAGTCTGAGTGAGGTTGAAAGACCTGTCATAAATTCATCTCTGTTGCCTGCTGTGATGCCCCAATTAATGCTTACGTTAAGAGTACCGTTGTCATTAACTGCGTCACTCCAACTGTCAAGCTTAGAAAGCTTCTTGCTTGCGTTCTTAATGCCTGTGTCCTTAATTCTTACAGATAATGAGTCAGGAGAAATAAGTCCGTTGACTGCTTCACTGATAAGATTGTATTTTGCTGTCACGTCGGCAGTACCATTATTATATGTATAAGAGTATGCATACTTGTCTGTAAGTCCTGCAACAAGTGTTTCGACGAGAGCATAGGTTCTTACTACTACTGTTGTAAGACCTTCGTTTGTGTAGATATCCTTAGGATTAACGTTACCATTTGAATTAGGAGTACGTGCATCCTCGCCATTAAGATAATATAAATAGGTATTAAGTAAATCAATTGTTGCGTTTGATGCATTTGCACCAATGTAATTTGAAAGTAATGAAATTACGCCGACAATAATGTTACTTGTCTTGTTGATTGAATAGCCGTTTACGCTTGAATCCGTAAGGAGAGATGACAATGTTTTATCAAGCTTAGCTATTGTGTTATCAACGTTCTTCATATCGCTGCTCTTATGTGCTGAAATATCAACTGAAGAGTTAGGAGTTGCAACTGCCTGTGTAGTGACAGGTGATGAAGAATTATTGTTATTGTTATTATTGTTGTTATTGTTGTTTATTTGACTTGAATGAATTGATAAGTGCCTTAACAACGTCAACAAGCTTGCTTACATTAGTAATAAGGAAGTAAGCGTTATCTCTGTCAAGACCTACAAATCCGCTTGACTGCGGTTCAAATGTGAAGCTGTACTTGCTGTCACGTGTAATCTGGAAGATACTGTTGAGAAGGTCTGTAAGAGCACTTGTTTCGGTGAAACCGCCTACTGAATTGAGAAGACCTGTGATAATAGGAAGGTTCTTTTCAAATTCACTGCCCTTAGAGCTGATTACGTTGTTTACAAGACCGAGAATAGCGTCAAGCCAATCCTCTACGAATACACCTACAAAGCAGTCAAAAATCTTTGTTGGGTTTGGATTAGCGGCTAAAATCCTTGAACTCTGTCATCTTAGAGTTGCTTACTGCGCCGTTTGAATCCGTAACAATCTTGCCCTTGTAGCAATATGTCCATGCATCCTTGCTTACGCCGTATTTGTCAGCTGCAAGGTTTTCCAAATGTCAAAGAGCTGAGGAATTGCAACCATAAGGTTGTTAAGACCTGAGTTGATGACTTTTCCTCCGTCATCATGGCCCTTAACCTGGTCTCTGTACTTAGGAGTGCTAACGTATGTGTCAACTGCAGTAGTGAAGAGGCCAGCAATTTCTGTTACCAATTCATAAAGACCTGCGCCAACCTGTCCGTTTGAAGCTGTGATTGCTTTCTTAAGGATACCCTCAAGGTCGCTGAGCTTAGCATACTTGAGAGCCTTATCGGCAATGTAAATACCTGTAATCTTAGGTACGCCTGCTTCGTATGTGTATTTAACATTAAACTTAGTAGTGCTTGAAACGTTAGCAAGTACATCTGCAAGAGAACCGCTTACGCCATTATAAGAATAGGTATAAGAACCGTCGCTGTTCTTTGTGTATGTGATTGCTTTGCCGTAGCTGTCTACAACCTTGTCATACTTAAGTACGTAGTCAGGAGTTGCGATAATGTCGCCGGCTGAGAAGTTCTTGGTTACAAAGGTATCGTCAGAAGATTCTGAAATGTAGCCTGTTTTCTCATTACCGCCGTTCCAATAAGTACCGCCGAATTCCTCAAACTTGCCATCTCTCTGGAGCCAATGCATAAGCTGAGGAAGCATAGCGTTGAGGTCCCAAGCAAGCTGACTGATACCGATATATGAGCCGGTGTCTGCAGTCATATTTTTGAGTGGCTCAATAAGGTCAATAACAGAATAGAGGAAGCCTTCTTGGTTATTTCTTTGCGAATTGCCGATTTCAGAGAAAAGAATAGGCTCAAGAAGCTCGTTAATTACTACTGTAAGTAAAGGAAGAAGGTTTACGACTGTCTTAATCGGGTCGTTAACAAGATTCTTCCAAACATCGGTAAGAGCGTCCTTAAGATTTACGTTTGTCTTAAGAAGTGACTTAAGCACAGCGTCAACCGTTTTACCGATATCTGTACTTGGGTCAACGATATCGCCGATTGTGTTATTGAGAATAAGATTTGTAATCTCGGTACCTGCCGAACCTGTAAGGTCAACATTTTTACCGTTGAGAATTTCCTTTTGAGCGTCGGTAAGAACGATACCTGAAGTTTGAGAAGCTTTTTTCTTTACAATATCATCAAGTACGAGTTGAACGTTAAGAAGGAATTTGAAAGAATACTTATAGCTGTATGTATAAGTAGTGCTATCTGTGCCAAGGTCGTTTGTATCAACGCCTAAGTATTCAGATGCAATCTTAGTAACAATGTAGTCGTAAGAAGCTGCAACCCATTCGTTGATTAATGGCTTGCTGTAATTATTTGAATTAGTTACAGGGTCAGACTTAAGTGCGTTAATGCCGACACCCGGGTCTGAACGTGAAGCATCAACAAGTGAATTAACAGGCAAGTATTTTGTTTTGTCAATATGCGAACGGTTTTTAGCAAAGCCGCCAAATGAACCTAACAAATTATTGTAATTTGTTGAATTCTTTTTTTGGTTAGCTGCAATAAGAGACCAAAACTCTGAAGTGTAACTGCCTTTAAGTGAAGCAGGAACAATGACTGTCTTGTTCTTTTTGTCGGCATATTTATCGTTAAAGGTAACTTCGCCGTCCCTAAAGTAGTTTGTTACAACATTAGTGGTGGCGTTTGCACCGCCGACGCTGGAGAAGAATGCACGCAATTGAGTAAGTTCGTCATCGCTGATGAAGAAACTGTCACCCTCTTGCCAATTTGCATCATATCCTTTTGGAAGCTTAGCATTGATTTCGGAATTAAGCTTGTTGAGGTCAACGCCGTTTCCGTTATTACCGAAACGTACAACCATACCCTTAAGTATATCAGTGTAATACGGAGAAGTGGTTGTGTCGACATTACCGTTCATAAGTGCTTTTTTTGCACAAATCGGTCTTAATAGTGTTGCCTACTACATATTCGATATATGACTTGATTTGGTAATCTGTTGTCATGCCCTCTTTTTGTGCAAGAGTCTCGAAAGAAGCATCTTCGGCAACGCCTAATTTAGCGGCAACAGCTTTTCTTGCGATTTCCTTAACAGTGTCATAAACATTGTTTTCGGTGTCGCTTACTGTGAAGCCATTAAATGTCATAGGAACCTGATAAAGTGATGTGCTGTCAACTGATTTGGTTTAAATGTTGCACCGCCGTCGCTTATCAATCTGATAAATTCGCTTGCTGAGATGAAGCTCTGACCGACACCGAAGTCGTAGTAAATAACGTCAGCCAAATCGTTAAGCTTAACGTTGATACCGTATGTTGCATACTTAATGTTAAGTGTGCCCATATAGTTGTTAACAACGGCTTGCTCATCAGCTGTGAGCTTAAAATCAAAGTTCTTCAACTGGTAAAGTGTGGCAGTATCATAAGTGTCACCGATAGCTTCGCCGTTAAGCTTAACTGTTTCAACAGCACCGCTTTTTACAGCTTCGGTATAACGCTTAGCAATTGCTTCTACCTTATCACTGTCTGTACCTTCCTTTATCTTTTGAGCATAAAGGTCGGCTAAATACCAAAGGCTGTTTGTTGAGAACTTGATAGTTTGACCTGCGGCATTGTAGCCTGAAACGGTACGTTCGCTTTCTTTACCGTATAACCATTCGTCAAGCTGATTTCTCGTGTCTTTAGATAAGTCTTTGTTGTCTTTGTACTTTAAGCAAAGAGCGGTAAGTGAAAAATAATCAATTGCGCCCGTTGAACCGCTTAAGTAGTTATAATCTTCAGGATTACCCATACCTGTCTGAATATAACTTGTTACAAAGTCTGACTGGCTTGTCTTTGCAAGTGCGCCGATAAGAGTCGGCTGCAATACGCCGAGTAAATCCTGAAGTGTTGTTTCACTTACGATTTGCTCTTTTTCTTTGGTGGTAAGTTCCGCTGCGGTCTTACCTAACTTTTTAGCGCCCTTTTCATAAACAGGCTTGCTTATTGCCTCAATGCCCATGAGAAGGGAAGGCAGCTGGTCTGCCAATTTGTTAAGTGTGTCGAATGCCGAATCGGCGTCAACACTTGTCGTTTTCCAAAGCGGGTTGTCATTACTCTTGGCGAACGCAGTAAATCCAACCGAGCATGTGGTCACGACCATTACTACAGCTAAGAAAAAGCTGAGTATCTTTTTGCTCGTTCTCATATAAATCTCTCTCTCCTTTACATATGATTTACGAACTTGTCGTATGGTAACGCATTTTTTGGATAATGCGCCGAGCAGTATTTGTTCACAGTTTCTACACAAAAAACTGCTTTTTAGGCGCAGGATATCCACACGCGTATTAACAAATACAATATATTTATAACAAATAAAAACTTATAAGTCAATAATTTTATAACATATTTTGAATTTATTGTGAATTTTCACATATTTTCGCATTGATTTTTGACGATAGAGAGTTGCAAAATAGACATTACAACATAAAAAGTCTAACAAACATAATTCGACAGAAAATTGACTGTAAAACGTAATATAATCCATATAAAGTCGGGTAAAATTCTGTTCGATTTGTAAAGGCAAACATCTTTACAAATGTAAATTTTGTGTAAAGCATCATAGCTTTACTTGCGGAAAATCAAGCGTTTTTTAGCACCGAATTATAAACAAATTGTAAACTTTTAGTAAATAATTTGTGCAAGGTGTCAAAAATAAGTTTGCTTTTTTGGACATTGTTACAAAAATATCATTTGTCGTTTGTCTTTATTGACTTTTTTGTTGCCTTATGTAATAATTATAATGTGTTTAAAGCACATATTGCGCAGTTTTTGGTGCAACGGTTTGGCTTTGCCGACCTTCAGTCTAATTCAGATTGCCTGATGGTCAGAGATTGTGACAGGCTCCCCTGCAATATGTTAACACTTTATTATTCAATTATTTTAAATTTAATGGAGGTAAAAAATGAAAACGAAGGCCAAAAAAGTTTTCACATAAGCTTCTGGCATTATTTATGGCAGTGCTTATGGCAGCTTCCTGCTTTACCGGTGCTTTAACTGCTTATGCTGATACTATGAGCAGTGAAAAGACATATGCCGACGATTCAATCGAATATAACGATTTGGCGTGGGCTATTCTTTCCGATGAACAGGTAGCTACAGCTTTACTTGACTATGCTGATTTGATGCTTGCCGAATACGGTCCGCAGATTGATAAGCTTCTTGAAAACCTTCCATCAAGTATTACCCAGTATATCACATGGGACAGCAACAGCCGTACACTTAAGCTTAATGCTTTTGGTCTTGTTAAAAAAGACATTCCGGTACGTACTCACAGTGTTGATGAAATCTTCTTTACACTTAGGGGTGTCGCTGATCTTCTTAATCAATACGGTAACTTACTCGGTGATGCCGGCAACCTTAACTTTAAGGCTGTTGCCACTAAGGATTGGAGTATTTCAAGAGAAACTGCATCTTCAACTGATATTTTAAGAAGTGTAATCGGTATTTTCCAAAACCTTTCTTGCGACTATAACGGCACTGATATTTTAGGCAAGGTGCTTAGAGGTGAATTTACTCTCGGTACTCTCGGTAACGTTGCAAACCTTGACGTATATAAGATTATAGGTAATCTTTTGGGCTTTACAGATACAAAGTATAAAACAAACTTAGTATACAATGTTGCTCAAAACCTTATTTTCCAATATACTAATTGGTATACAGAAGATGAAATTAACAATTTCAAGAACGGTACTGCAACATGGGTTTATGATGACCAGCTTATTAATAAACTCACAACAGAGCTTCTTGATAAGATTAGTGTACTTGTTACATATAATCAAGAATACACAGATGCTGATTCGCAAACAGCAATTCAGGATACATCGGCTACACGTTATTTGAAGATTAAAGCTGAAATGAAGGCAAGCGGTTCTGACTACGCTACTGCAGCTGCAAAGCTTGGTTATGACCCTAACCTTGTATATTCAGATGAATTTAAAGATGATGAGGGTAATCCTCTTAACGTTCTTCTCTTTGCTTACGGTGCTCCTGACAAAAACGGTTATGCAACAGAATCAACCACAAAGGTAACACTTAAGGCAACCGATAATCATTTTTTGATTTCGGTTACAGAGCTCTTGACCTTGCTTGGGATACAGTTCTCAAGGGTACAGTCAAACTCCTTCACGTAAATGACGGATTTGATAAGGGTCACGGCGCTAACTTTGATAACAACTATTATTATTTCTTCGACCAAAAGGGCGAGTGGAATGATAATGATGTTGCTGCAAACTATACACAGGCTAAGCTCGATCAATGGGCAAATGCAGTATATAAGGATTATAAGTTTGACACAGCAGATGATTTCCTTGCTTATGTTAAGAAGACGGTAACTTATGATCGTACAGCTGCCGAGGACTCAACAGGTTCTTGGAAAGATATCGACGCAACGAGACTTTTCGCTAAGTTAAGATACAGCCCACTTGCTGATTACGGCTTTAAAGTAACAACAGGTCCTATCAATCTTTACTTTGCAGAAACAGGTACTCCAAACCTCGATAAGTTCTTTAGCGGAAGCTATTCAAAGTACAGCTCAATGGTAGCAGGCTTTAATGACGCACTTGTTGCAGCAGTTAAGGACTTGTTCCCACAGAGCGGCAACGTTATCGGCACACGTCCTGAAATGACAACAACCGGTGATTTTGCAACTATTGACGCAGCAGCAATTAAGACAATCGTTTCAACACTCGTTGGCAACGCTTGCAAGATGGTTCAGTACACAGCAGACGCTACAGACGCTAACATTCTTAAAGCTTTCTACGCAAAGAACGGCGCTAGCGCTGCTCTTACAGAGAAGAATCTTGAAGAAGCAATGATTCCTATGCTCGTTGCTTGTATCGGTCAGGTAAATCTTGGCGCAGGCAAGCTTGAGAAAATTATCCATCCTTCTGATTGGGACGGATGTAAGGATGCAGAAGCAGTAGCTTATGTATGCCTTAAGGAGTATTTATCATACTCAATGCCTAACAAGGATTATTCAAAGCTTGTAAAGATTGGCAGCGACGGAACAATCAATGCAACACTTGAAGGCACAATTCTTCCAATGGCTCGTGACGCAGTTGCTTATGTAATTGAGGCTTACGTTCCTCTTGAGGACGAAAACGGCAATACTTGGAAGACAGAGTCAGCAGCTGTTGATTCTAAAACAACACTCTTTGACCTTCTTAATTCTGTAGTTTGCTACTACGGTGGCGACCATGCAATGGAGAAGGCTGTAAACAAGGGCGAAAGAGCTATGGGCGTAGGTGCTCTCCTCGGTGTTTGTGATGAAAACGGCAACAGCCTTATCACAACAAAGAATACTCTTTGGGAAAACATTAATGCAATAGCTAATAAGCTTATGCCTGTTCTCGGTACACTTCAGGGTACAGGTTATGCTAAATTCAATTCAGAGGAACTTATTTGGAACAACATTGTTCTTTCATTCCTTGATATTGGTAAAGAAAATTCAAAGACAGGTCTTTGCGGCGTATCTAACTTCCTTAACCAGTTATTTACAATCGTTTCTGCAGAGCCTATCCAAAAGACTTCAATCGTCGTAACAATTTATGATTTACTTAAGGATCTCATTAACGGATTGTTTGGCGCACGTTACAGCGGACAGAGCTTTAAGACAGTCGTTCCTGATGCTACAAGTGCTCATCCGTTTGATGATTTCTTCCAGGTTAAGGTACTCGCAGGTACAAGCAAGAGCTTGGGTGCATTCCAAAAGCTTATCTGTAACTTTGTAGAGTTCGGCGGATACGGTACAAACGGTCCTAAGACCTACTCTGATTCTATTATCAGAGGTATCTGTTTTGCAGTACAGGCAGTTAACAGCTTCCTTCCTAATGCATTGACTACACTTGGTCAGCATCAGCTCAAGATGGCTACTGCTTCATTCGGTTCTAACACAGTAACAGGCTGTACTTCAGGTGAACCTTATGATGATGTACTTACTGTTACAAACAACTCGGTAGGTATCAATGCATCGTACATCAAGGACGGCAAGCCTACTCAGCTTTCACGTTACTATGTAAAGATTACAAGCGTGCTTCAATATGATGTTTATAATCCGGAAACTCCTGAGGAATTATCTTTCCCTGAAACTCCTATTGAGCCGGGTAAGAATGCTGAACTTAATATTTCAGTTCCGTTCGAAGTTTCAGGTTCTGATACAACAAACACATGCCGTGTTGTTGTAAATTATGATATCGTTGATGATCAGGGCAATGTTCTTTATGGAGGCAATACTGTAACAGCTTATAAGCTTCTTACAAGTGAAGTAAGCTTCAGAAATGCTCTTTATGATGCTGATTATAACTTCAACACTACATTCCAGCAGACAGACGGCACTGACAGAGAAGAAAACGGTGTAACCGTTCATTCTCTTACAGGTATCGGCGGTAATATCTCTGCAAACTATCCTGATAAGATGGTTATCGCTTCTAACAAGCTTAACGAAATCGCTCAGTATTCATTCTTTATGAAGGGCGGCAGTAAGGAAAAGAGCATTGACGGTGTATTCTTCTTTGACAGAAAATCCGGCTATGAATCAAATAACCTTACTACTGCAGCTAAGTCATTCGATGATTCTAATTTAACAACAGTAGATATCGGTGAAAATAACGCTATTGCTCGTTGGGATAAGTCAACAGGTGATCTTCTTAAGATTGGTATGTATGACTATCGTGTAGAAACATCTGCAGGCTCAGGCGAATTCGGCGAATGGCAGCGTAACCGTACAAACGCTTCTACAGGTAGCGGCCTTGGTGCTGTTGACTACTACAGAGGTTATACTTCTGAGGAAATCGGTAACATTTCAAAGCAAAATGAGGGCAAGGAGATTGAAACAAGAACTCACGTTGCATTCACTCTTCAGGAAGCACTTGATGCTAAGATTATTGCCGGTTACCATATCAATGAAAGCGGTATTTATGATACAATGTATCTTAAGACCGGTGGTAAATATAACTATGATAACATCTTTAATATGGTTACACTCGGTACCGGTATTGATGCTATCTATATAAATACCTCAAAGCAAACATTTGGTTCAAATGCTGTTAATAACTACAGACCGTTTGGTTTCGACGGTGAGGCTACTGTTAAGACCGGCACTTATGATGTTAATGTTAACTTCTATAATTCAGGTTCTTATAAGACAGGCAGCTTCCAGCTTGTTATCGGTGAAAGCGGTTCAGCCGGCTCACTTGATAAGAACTATAAAGAACTTGCCAATATCATGGCTAACTATAAAACATCCGACTTCAAAGAGGATGCATCTATCGGTTCAGTTTATGATTTGGCTAAGGATGCTCTTATGAATGTACTTAGCGTTCAGTCAGCTCCTTACACTGCTGAATCAGCTCTTACTCAGTCAGATAAAACAGAGTATGCAGTTACAACTTCAGTTACAACTTCCGCAACAGGCGATCGTGCATACGTTCCTTACTCAACCTCTAACGAAACAGTAACATTTACTGTAAAGGGTACTCAGGTAAGCTACACAATCCCTGAATCGGTTAAAGCAACTGCTTATGTCGGCGGCACAATAGACGCTACAACAGGTGCAACCAGTGGCGGCGTAAAGGGAATTTACTATTCCGATGAGAAATGTACAATGCCTATTTACTCACCAAAGCCGCTTACATCATCAGATGTTAAGAATGGCAAGGATGCTGCATTGGCTAATGTAACACTCGGTCAGGACGGTAACTATTACCTTACTAACTCAGTTAAGTATGCTACAAAATGGGATCTCGATACATATCCTGGCGGCCCATGGCAGAGACCGACAACTACTCAGGATACAAACAAAGATAACGAGCCTCTTTATAATCAGGTTCAATATGTATACAGAAATGCTGAAGGCAAAAAGTGCAACTCAGGCGATAATTGGGCATGTAAGTTCCCATCAGCTGAGTATCAGCTCATTCCTAACTCAGGCGAGATGGATTCAGTAGATAATCGTGGTATTGCTACTCAGGCTAATGACAGACTTGAATATGTTCTTAGCGTAGTTAAGTCTCACCTTATCAGCTCATCATCAACACTCTACAATGAGATTTCTGAGCTTAGAAACGGTCTTGAAGAAATTAACTTTGATATTCTTACATATAATAAGATGGTAGAATATGCAAAGAAGGCTGAACAGCAGTATACAGTTGACGTTGATTACGTTGATGCAACAACAGGCAAGACTGTTGAAAGAAACGGTATGTCTTATGTTGACGCTGCTAAGCTTATGAATGATCTCAAGAATGCAGGTACTAAGTTTACTTATACCACAGCTTCTGAAGTATCTTCTGTTCAGGCAAAAGAATACGTTAAACTCTTTAACATATTCGCTTCTGCAGTTATTGAACGTGGTTACCAGGGCAAGCAGCTTGAAAATGAAATCAAGTGTGCATCGGGTAATGCTTACTCAATGCTCAAGGCAACACCTGCTACATACAATGAAGACGGTACAGTTGCTACTGAAGCAACCGTATCTAAGAATGGCGTAGCAGCTAACCCACGCTTTGGTTCATTTGATGCATCAGGTAAGCTTGTTAACGAAGGCGCAACAAAGTACTCATCAGCATCTTGGAACAGATACGTGAGAGCTCTTGCTGCCGCAGTTGACCTTGCTAACTATGGTAACGGTTCTTATAAGTATAAGAATTCCGGCACATTCAATATCAATGACCGTAAGAACTATGACGCTCAGCTTGCTAAGATTTACAATGTTGATACTGAACTTCAGGCAGCTGAAATCGGTCTTACCGAGTTTGAGAGCTGTGAGCTTACTGTAACTCCTGTTGCAGGTGCTAAAGTAACAATCGACGGCGTTGCTTACTCAGGTCCTGTAGCTGTAGAAAAGGGTCAGGTTGTTTCAATCAATGTAACAGCAGAGGAAGGTTATACTCTTAAACCTGAACTTACTGTTAACGGCGACAAACTTACATTTGACGATACAGCAACAGCATTCCCGTATGAGCTTACTGTTACAGGCAATACTACAATCGTTCCTTCGGTTGAGTCATTGGCTCCGTCAACTCATAATGTTACTGCTTCACTTGTTGTAGCAACATCTTCAAAGGGTGCTACTAACAATAAGGGCGTAAACGGAACATATAAAGTAACTGTTTATGACAGTGCAAACGCTCCTGTTCTTGAAAAGTCATTTGACCTTACAACTACTGCAAACAAGATTAGTCTTGACCTTGCACCTGGCACATATACAGCAACAATTACTTCTGAATTTGCTCTTGCACGTACAGTAAGCATTGTTGTTGGTGACGCTGATATTGCAGGTCCTGCAATTGCAATGATTGTATGCGATTATAATAAAGACAGTAATATTACCGGTGCAGATGCTACTGCTGTATATTCAGCTGCTTCTAAGGCTGCCGATCTTCGTTATGACCTTAATGGTGACGGTTCGGTAACCGGTGCGGATGCTACAGCCGTCTTTGCTATTGCATCATCACCTATTGCACTTCCTGATGTTACTATTAAGTAATATTAGTTTCTATACTTCTTAGGGGCGAAAGTCCCTAAGAAGTTTTACTTGAAAATTACGATAACTTGTGTTATCATTTAACTAAGCAGAGCTATGGCTTTGCTTTGTCTTGATATATTCGGCTTTTGCCGTTTATATACTATGCCCGCTTTGGGCGGGAGGCTATGGGCAGTTTCGTTTAGTAAATGTTTAATGTTTCACGGTGTTTGGCTTTTGCCAAAGTTGCTTGGTTTCATATTTTTATGTTTTCTGACCGATTTTGTCTTTGCCCTTCACGGCGATTCTGCTTCTCCCCAAATTAAGCAATTTTTTTTAACAAGGAGGTAACACCAATGAATACAATTGCAAAAAAACGAGTAGGTGTTATTTTCGGTACACTTGCGTTTTTGGTTTTTGTTGCGCTTGTTGTGTGCCTTCCTCGTACTTCGTATGCTGCTGCGCTCGGAACGGAGAGCCCGAACGTTTATTGCACATACACAGATTCTAACGGCAAACAATACGACGGTGATAAGTTACCTGCCGGTACATATGACGTCAGCTTTTATTTAGAGGGCGTTACCGAGTTATCGGTTGTGCAGGTTACATCAACCTATTCTTCGGATGTATCGGTGAAAAGTGAGCCTAAGGCTCTTCTTTCTGATGAGGTTGCCGGCGTATCTTCGATGGGAACTGTAACGAATGATTCTAATTTGGTATTCGGCTTTGTTTCAGATGCTGACACTTGTTCATCTGTAACAAAGGACGGCACGTTGCTTGCAACCTTCTCGGTTGCTTTTGCAAAGGATTGTGACGCCGCTGATGTTATTTCGGTTTCAACAGACCCAAATAAGACTTTCGTTTTGGCTAATTATAATGACGGATTTGACGATGAGTATGCTCTTGTTACCAAATCTGCCGATTATCCCGGTTCTCTATATTTAATGACCTGTGACGTTTCACCGTCAACCGGTCATAGCGTAAACGGCTCGCTTGTTATTATGACAGATGCGAAAGGCAATACTGCCAACAGTCCTGTTTACGGTGAATATACGGTTAACGTATATTCGGATTCAGCTCGTACCGAGCTTGTCGGTACAACCACATCATCACTTAAAGATGGTGTAAACGCTTTTTCTATTGATTCGTTAAAGGACGGAACATACTATCTTTCAATCTCGTCTGATTATGCAATAGCTCGTAATGACGCTACCGTTATCGTAAACGGTGCCGATATTACTAATGCGGTTATTCCTATGATGGCATGTGATTTTAACAAGGATGGTATAATTACAGGTGCCGATGCAACAAGTGTATATCTTTTTGCTTCAAAGCAAACGGATTTAAACTATGACCTTAACGGTGACAGCGTTGTAACAGGTGCCGATGCAACAGCAGTTTATGCTTGTGCATCCGGTTCCGGTTATTATAACGGATTAGAGATAAAGTAATTTTTTTCAAAATAAATAAAGGGGATTTCTAAGTGAAAAAGACATTTAGAAAAGCAATAGCTGTTCTTCTTGCAGTTCTTATGGTTGCATTCTCCGTTCCGTTTTCTGCTTTAGCTGCTACTAATGGTGTAGCTGATATGTTCGGTTCAACAGATTATACTGTTACTCAGAACAGAAAATGGTGGGTTGATGATGGCGTAGATACAAGCCTTGAAAAGCTTCAGTCAACTCCCGAATATCGTGGCTATGCTAATGATGACACTAGTGCTGGTACGGTAGATTTCGGTGCTGAATTCGTAGATTATGCGAGCAGTGGACTCGAAGACCATCGTAATGACTATAAGCCTGTAGTTGCTGCAACAGTTTCCAACTTGGGTTCAAAACAAGAAGCTGAAGCTGCCGTAGCGAACGGTACATACGCTGATTACAATAAGAAGTACAATAACCAATATTATGGCGTGAATGCTTCAAAAACTTATGAAGCTGTTAAAGCAGCAGGTAATATTGTAAACCCTGCTCATGTTAAAGCAGGTCAGCGTATTGCTATTACAGTTGAAGTCGGCGGTTTTGACACTCTTCAAAACGGTCAGTTCAAGGGTAAATTCAACACTGAATATCTTCAGGCGTCCACTCCGGGAACTGTTACTAAGGTACGTGATAATTGGAAAATTAATACAACTGCCAGGGGCGCAATTAAAACGGTGTTTCATACTATGGAGATGGAATACAGTTTAATAGTTCAACGTATAATAATGAAGAAGGCATTTTCTATGGTGCTATTACAGGCGCAGCTGCCACAAACGGTAACCAAACGACTTCCAACTACTTTGGAGTTGGTACTGATGGCACACCAAAATTCGGTAAGTATGGTATGGTTTGCTATACTTATGCATTCGAAGTAATTAAGGACTGTGACCTTTCTGAAGTTTTCAAATTTGATACCGATATTGCAGGTACAGAGTTTGAGCCTTACTACAGAACTTCACTCGACGGTACAGGTGAACCTTCATGTAATGCTGCAAATCCTGAATTGTTCCTTATTACACACGACGATACAAAAATGCACTTTTGCTAACTGGGCATTAATTTGGACAGATTATGCAAAGGATTCAACACCTGAAACTAAGACTTATACTATTACATTTAATGACATCAACGGCAAGACTGTTGATACGCAGACAGTTAAAGAAGGCGATACTCCAACAGTTCCTTCAACAAATACTGCTGCAGCTGTAAATTATAAGAGCGATAATAAGCACGAAGTAACAACTTACTCATGGCCGGCAGTATCTGCTGCTACTGCAGATACTACTTATACTGAGGTTGCTACTAAAGCTGAGGAAAATTGTAACATTACTTATGCAGAGACAAGCAAGCATACACTTGTTTCAGGTACTGTTCTTACAGGAACATGTACTGTATGTAATCATGTAGATACTCAGACTAAGGACGATAAGCTTGATGGTACAGCTTACTATGCTGCACTTGATGCTGCAAAGGCAGTTGACGGTACTAAGTACACAGCTGAATCTTATGCTAAGGTAACAGCTGCTCTTGAGACTTATGCTCAGGCTAAGGTTGAAGCTTATACAGATCAGGCACAGGTAACTGCTGCTGCTACTGCTCTTGAAAATGCAGTTAAGGGTCTTGAGGCTCTTCCGACATCAGATGTTTATACTTACACATTCGTTGGCGGTAAAACTCAGACTGTAACAGCTGATAAGGGCGCTGCTCCTATAGCTCCTGCTAACACAGCTGCTACAACAGTTGATAACAACGACGGTACTCATACAGTAACATCTTACACTTGGGAAAAGACAGGCGAATTCACATTTGCTGAAAAGGCAACTGCTGATACTAAGGATTGTACTTACGGTGATTACAACAACTGTAACTCCTTCTACAATTGTTAAGGCAGTACTGAAAGGCTACATGCTCAGTATGCGGTCACGAAATGTAAGAGACCTTGCTAAGCTTGACGGTACAGCTTACTGATGCTGCACTTGCTAAGGCAGAGGCTGTAAAGGCTGACGATTACACAGCAGAATCTTATGCTAAGGTAACAGCTGCTCTTGAAGCTAACGCTAAGGCTACTGTTGAAGCTTATACAGATCAGGCACAGGTAACTGCTGCTGCAACTGCTCTTGAAGATGCAGTTAATGGTCTTGTTCTTGTTAAGGTTTATACAATCACATTTACAAACGCTGCAGGTACTATAGTTGATACTCAGAAGCTTGCTGCAGGCGCTACTCCTGTAGCTCCAAAGACAAACACAGCTCCTACAGCTGCTGAGTCTGACAAAAATGGTAAGACTCATAGCCATACAACTTATAGCTGGCCGGCAGTTTCTGCTGTAACAGCAAACGCTAACTATGACGAAGTTGCTAATGTTGTAACAGAAGATTGCACAAAGGGTACACCTGTTGTAACAGAGCCTACACTTGATAAGCCGGGTTCAGAAGTTACAAGCTGTACAATTTGCGGTCAGGTTCTCGAAACTAAGGTTCTTCCTCAGCTTAAGGGTTATGATATCACAGTTGCTAAGACTGCTTACGGTACAACAACTCTTAACAGCGAGGACGCAACAAACGGTAAGACTACTAAGGTTCCTGCTAACTCAACTGTAACTCTTACAGCTCAGGCTAATGAGGGTGCAGAGTTCGTAGGTTGGAAGGTTGCTAACAAGCTCGTTTCAACTAACGAAACATATTCATTCACAGCAGTTGCTGATACAGAGGTAACTCCTGTATTTACAGAAACAGCTGAATCAACATTCGTAGTTGTATTCATTGATATGTACGGTAACGTTGTATCAACTCAGGAAGTAGCAAGCGGTGCTGACATTAAGGTTCCTGCAACTGCTCCTATCTATCCTGGTTATACATTCAAGGGCTGGGCTCTTACAAACGATGAGATTACCGCTCTTACAGAAGGTAAGACCATCAGAGCTATCTATGAGAAGGATGCTACTCAGACTTACACAGTTAAGGCTGCAGGCGCAACAATCACAGTTAACGGCACTGACTACACTGACAAGGCTGAAAATGTTGCATATGACGCTAAGGTAACAGTTACTAAGGCAGGCGCAACATCATGGACAGTAAACGGCGCAACAGTTGGTTACGGTGAATCATACTCATTCTTCTGTGCTTCGGATATCGAACTCACAGCAGTTACAAAGGCTGATGACACTTCTAAGACTCAGGTTGCTATCGTTTCAACAACTCGTCCTTCAGCTACAGATTGTGACGTTCTCTTTGTTGCAACACGTACTGTTGCTGATAATGAGACAGTAGTTAGCCAGGGCTTCGTATATGGTAAGAATGTAACAGCTTCTGACCTTACACTTGAAAACGTTGGCAATACTGCATCAGGTACAAATCCTGGTAAGGTTAGAGTTATTTATAACAACACCAACGCTTCACAGATTGGTTTGAACTACGGTCTTACTGCAAAGACAGGCGTTGCCGGCGCAAGAGCATTCGTAGTTACTAAGGATGCAGATGGTAATGTTCATACTTACTATTCAGAAGCATCACTTTACGACTATAATGCTTAATTAACACAATTTAGCAAAGCTTTCACCTCTGCCTTAAGGGGTGGAGGCGAGCTTTGATAAATTAAGGAGGACACACCTAATGAAAGAGCTTTATACAAAGCCGGTGTCAGAGGTTAATGAATTTTCTCAGACAGCTGATGTTATTACTACATCTGGTAATGGTACTGACTGGGGCTTCGGTGGAAATGACTAATCTGACACTTTAATTAAAGCATTTGGAGACGGCAGAAATGCCGTCTCTTTTTGCGTTTTAAAACCTTGAATAAAAAAATTAAACTAAATATTAATCATTCCCGAATATGACATTTTACGTTTATTTGTATATTGACAAATAATTAACAAACATATAAAATGAAATTGTAATTTATGACATAAGATGTATATTTTAGAGGGAGAATACTATGTCAAATAAGGAGTATGAATACAAATTCGATACTGTCAAGCCGCTTGATGATAGGGTGTACGATGACAGAGTGATGCATTATTATGAAAATC